>Ga0209056_10000987_pt1 | contig 31463 bp, 25 predicted proteins | sample GraSoiAngelo_114_FD_185876 | JGI IMG/M metagenome (GOLD analysis project Ga0209056, IMG submission 185876) | Grasslands soil microbial communities from the Angelo Coastal Reserve, California, USA - 14_0903_13_40cm (SPAdes) (version 2) | ecosystem: Environmental > Terrestrial > Soil > Grasslands... | reverse complement strand
AAACGCTGCCAGTGAATCGCTCAATGCCAAGATCCAGTGGGTGAAATACACCGCCCGAGGATTCCGCAACAAACAGAACTTCATTCACGCGATCTACTTTCACTGCGGTGGCCTGGATCTAGCACCGGCACTCACTAAATAGCCGGAAGCGCCACAATTTTTGGGCGCTCACCCCTGATCGCATCGACTACAGGCCCGTGCTCTCCGCGACAACGCAGCACCATGAGTGGTCAAACGTGGAAGAGATTGAGACGGGTTGTTCGACCGGGAAGAGTATCAGCTACCACTTTGTCCTCAAGTTGAATGATAAGACCCGCATTGACCTAATGGAAGAGTCGCCACGAGAGTTCTCGGTTGCTTATCCCCAGATACAGTCGGCACTGAAGGGGAACAGTTATCGGTTCAGCAGCTCAGGGCTCGCGGGAAGCTGCGTGACCTCCGCCCCGCAGCGGTTGTTCGAGCTCTTATCGAAACGTCCGACCGAATAATTTGGGCGCGTCTCGCCGGCAGGTTATACAGAACAATCTGCATTAGTCCGACGCGTATTTGAGTGACAATGCGAATTTTCTTCGCTCTTGCATTGTTGTGCCGCGCATCCGTTGCACACTTCTGACTAAGGCAGTCACCGGAAATGTGTGGTCGGCAGGACGCGCGTGGCGTCAACCGTGCTGTTCAACGAACCAGCGGGCTGAAAGTCCTGCACTGCTGCCGGCAACTCGTCGAATTGCCCTCCTCTGCCACTTTGCAGATTTTGCCAGAACAAATGGTGCCACCAATCTTGCTTCTCGCTATGTGCGCGCGGTGCGAAGCGCAGAAGAAAAATCCAGCGAAGAAAAAATAAGTGCATAAATATGCATTAGATAGGTAACTAATGTTCTGGTAATGTGTCTAAGAAAGTGTGACCACCGCGGAGATGGACTTGCCCAACTTGCCCGAGGACAGCGCATCGCTGAAAGCGATGTTGCGTTCTCTGCTTGCCGAGCACACTTCCCTGCGGTTTGAGGGGAGCAGCCCCGGCCCATCGTGAGCGATTAACGCGTTCACCGCTCACGGCCCATCTACCTCTTTGGGGCAGTTGTTAGGTGCTTTACCGACCAGACGGCGCTTCCCAGAAGGGCATAAAACAGAACGTTCGCGGCGACGGAAAGGAACATAAACAGGTAAGCTCTCGGGGTCCCTTCGATGCCGTCGGTTGCCGTGAGCCAAAAAGAAGAGGGCCAGACTACTCGTATTACACGCTCCAACGAATATGCTAGCTGCGAGTTCGCTCCGACGAACCTTTGGAGCAAGAACCAGACAATCGGCGCTAGAAGTCCCAGCCCTGCTGAAACAATGAGCCATCGAAAAATTGAGTGCTTCATGTCTTGAATCCTCCTAGTGGTTTACCGGCGGCTGGTCCTGTGGGCCCCGATCCCTCAAATTGTTGACGAGGTCGTGGGGATACGTCGTATCAAGAGGATTTAATCCACCGGCTCTCAAAACGTCTTCAACGAACCTCGCACAGTTTCGTCCGTACAGATTGTAGTTCCCATGATTAGCATTTCTTTCATCTATGACCTGCTGCATGGCCCGGTCTTGCTGTGGCGTCGTATGGATGAGAATGCTGTCGGGATCAACGCCGGGGTGCTGTGCCTGATCATTAAGGAGATCTCCGGGGACGTCGCAACCGAAGACTAGGCACACCGAGTGCGTTGTGGGATAAAATCCCTGTGTATCATTCGTGTTTACACCCACCCCGATGTGGCCAAATCCGCCAGCGCCCGGCCAAAGAGTTATTGTGACATCAAGTCCGAATGGGTCGATGAGGCTGACTGGGTTGTCGTGCGCATAGCGATAGAAGTTGTCGCCACCGCTGAACCCGATTGGATCTTCTGAGATGAACCTCTGAAGCTGGGGGTTGTAGTATCTGGCGCGAAAGAAGTAGAGGCCCGTGGCGTCGAGTTCGCGGCCGGTATAGGCGAAGCTGTTCGTTGTTGCCGCCCCGCTCGTTGTCGTGTTGCCGAACGGCTCAAACGCGTATTGCGTTTGGAAGGTTCCGCTCAAGTCCGTCAGCGCCAACGTCGAACCCTCGGCGTCAGTCAGGAAACTCCGCGCACCGGCCGAGTCCGTTCGTTGAAAGACTTCGTCTATCCCGCCGCTCAGGAGATTCGCTGTCGCCGTCGTACCCGAAAGTTCCTGCACGGCGTTTGCACCATCATAGAGAAAGCCAGTTTGTGTGGTTAGGATGGTCTTACTTGTGCGGCGGCCAAACGTGTCGTAGCTAAAGCTCGCTGTATTTCCTGAATCAATGTTGGACAGGCGGTTGCGCGCATCCCAGGTATAGCTGTGCGTACCGTCGCTCGTCATGTTGCCATTGAGGTCGTAGAACAGGTTCGCCGTACCCCAGGTCGTAAGCTGGTTGTTCGCGTTGTACGACGTCTGGTTCATGGCCAGCGGCAAAGCGGTCCGGGCAAAGGTACCGGTGGCCGAAGACCGCCGTCCGTCATTGTCATAAGCGTAGGAAAGATTGCCAAGCGGGTTGTTACCCAACGTATACGTCATGCCCGTTGACTGGGAAGCGGCATCGTAGCTGTAGCCCGTCACAACGCCATTGGGTAGCGTCAGCGTTGTTCGTCGGTTCGCGTTGTCGTAGCCGAAGGACACTGTTGTCGTCCCTTGCGTTATCTGCGCCAGTCGGTTGGCATTGTCGAAAGTATAGTTTGCTACGGCCTGCCCCGGCACCGTCAAGCTGGCCTTTCGGCCAGCATTGTCATAGGTATAGGTTACCGTGCCCCGAGGCGTAGCGTCTGAGGTCAATCGATTCAAATCGTCGTAGCCGCGCGTGATTATTCCCGAAATCGAGTCCACAACCTGGTGCACTCGATTACCCGCGTCAAAAGTGTAGTTGACCGTGCTTTCGTAGGTCGGACCCGGCTGCGTGCCATAGCCCGCGAAGCTGATCCGGTTCAAACCATCGTACGTGAACGTCGCCACTTTGCCGCGCCGGTCGGTAAATTGGACCAAGTTGCCGTTTCCGTCGTAGCCGTTCGCCTGGCACACTCCCCCAGAGAACGTTCCATAACACTCCACATTCTGCAGGGCGTCTTTGCGCGTTTGCGGCCGGTCCATGTTGTCGTAGGTGTACTGTGTTATGTGGTTATTCGCATCTGTCACGGCGAGGAGATTTCCATTCGGGTCGTAGCTGAACGACGTTGAATTTCCCAATGGGTCAGTCGCGCCGGTGACCTGATTCAGCGGGTTATAGGAGGTTTTTGCAATGCGTCCTAGAGGGTCCGTAATTGAGGCGACTCTTCCTGCATAATCCACAAACCGAAGAGTCGTTCTGCCAAGGGGGTCGGTTATACCCACCAAATCGCCAGAGTCGTAAGAAAACGTAGTCGTGTTGCCCATCGCGTCCGTAACGGAGATCGGTTGGCCCGCAGAGTTACAGGCGGTCGATGTAACATTGCCAACCGCATCCACACTCGCAATCCGGTTCCCTTGGTTATCGTAGGCGAACGTTGTTGTATGGCCGAGAGGATCACTAATTGCGGTAAGTTGGTTAAATGCGGGCTCGTAAGCGAAGCGACTTGTCACAGCATTGGGAGTGCCTGCCAGGCGCGTAATGCTAGTTACATTCCCTAGAGCGTCGTATGTGTACGTGGTTTGCCGATTCAGAGCATCCGTGGTGCTCAAAACGAGGTTGCTTACTGGCTGTCGGACATACGAAATCGTTTGTTGCTCAGGTTTTCCAACAGCGCGCGCGTCGTTAAGTACGTACCCATCAGAGTTGAAAGTTACCTGTCGCAGATTTCCTCGGGGGTCGGTTACATTGGTCTGTGTGACCTTGCCGCTGTTGTCCAGAGTATATGAAAACTGGAACGTGGTGTTGTCCGCCTGGGTCTGCTTTTTGACACGATTGTTTGCATCGTACTGATTCGTTAAATAGACAATCTGTCTCGGATCCGTGATCGTCAGCATGTTTTTGTTGGCGTCGTAGGTGTGGGACCAAACTCCACCATTTGCGTCCGTCACCTTGCACAGCAAGCCTGACCCGCATGGCGTGTCATAGGTGTATTGCACCGTTCGCCCAGATTGGTCAGTGGCTTGCGTTATGCGGGAGCTCGTATCAATGGTGAAGTGAATCCAACGCCCATTCGGGCTTGTGATGTCGGTCAGGTTTTTGTTTGCATCCCGGGTGAAGGTTAGTTGGTTTCCATGGCGATCCTGCATTGAGGTGATCGCAGCCCCCTGGGCATTGATCGCGTTAGGAAAGTCTGATTCCGGGAAATACATATACGTGCCATCTTTGGTTTTCAGCTGCCAATTGGAACCAGTCCACTGGATAGTGGCACCATAGAAAGCGCTCGGAGTCGTGCAAGAATAAACGGCGTTCGACCAAGAACAGTAGCCGTTTGGATCTGTGCACGGAGATGTCCGTATGAAATGGACGCGTCCCCCGTCAGGTAGGATGAGGTCGATCCACGTATAACCGCCTGGTGTGTTAGTGTTGGTTCCATCAAGGAAAAGATCGTACGGATGTGTCGTTCCGATTCCAAAGGCTCTCGATGTTCCATCGTTCTGGCGATAGGTCCTCGTCAAAACTATCGGAATGACATCGGGCTCTACGAGGTCAGTTTTCTTGTAGACGAAGAGTCCTGTTCCTAAATCAACCGGATCCCCATCATCCGGATTGCCGGGTTTGGGTCCGACGGCAGGGGCGTAGCCGGTGGAGACCATCGCTCCGGTGAATTCGTATATTACGACTCCAGGACTTGGAATCACTTGAGATTGGTCGGGACTCACCGCTCCCTGACCGTACACAAACCAACCCTTCTTATCGGCATCGTAGTCCCAGAAGTTAAAAACCGTTCCTGCCGGATGATGCTGACTGTTTGGATAGAAGAGTCGAGCGCCTTGCGGTCCGTCTGCGTTGGTCACTTTGACATACGCGCCACCGGGCTGAATGGTGAAATAAAGCGGCACAGAGACTCGAGCTGGCAGAGGGAACGGAGGTTGATCGAGAGGAATCGGCGTGATGCTAATCTTGTCCACAATTTTTCCGTTGCGGTCGAGCACGGTTGCCTGGGGAGGGATATGCAGTTCCAGGCCCGGAAGAAGAGGTGAATTCAACACGACTTCATTCTGCGTTGGGAATGGCACGGTCATAGCATGGGCCATATCTAACACTGGCATCCAGATCGTGTAGTTAAGGGCCGTGGTCTGGCCCCCAACGATGTCGACGCCGACTTCAAAAAGGCCATACGTCTTGTCCTGGGAATTGGCTGTTTCACCGTTAATCCACATGACATGATGGCCCGCGGTCAGTCGCTCCAACAGAAATCGCCCGGTCTTGTCAGTTCGCGTGGAAACGCCACCCTCGATTTCAAGGGTAACCTGGGAGAGCGGCTCCCCGTCCAGTGTCAGCACTTGTCCAGACAGAGCAGTGATCCCAGGAGCAGCGCTTAGAGGCGGAAGTTTTCGCCAAGCAGAATTCAAGGGATCAGATCCACTTCCGTCGGAACCTCCTGTTCCGACAACACCTGCCTCAGAATCGCCTGAAGTTGTAAAAAGGACTTGCGTATCTGGAAGAGACTGACCGGATTTGTCTTCGGGGCCATTCAGCGATAGCGTGTAGGCGGTGCCACTGTTCAGCGCTTCGTTTGGAGTGATGAAGGCCAGCATTCCTCCTTCTGCAGGCACTACCTTCGTCGCGACCTCGCCCTGAGGACTCGTTAAGGTCGCCGTCGCGCTAATCATGGACGTAACTTTCAGTGGCCTGGAGAAGCGAAGGGCGATTATAGTGTTGACAGGTACATCGGTGGAGTTGTCCGCGGGTATGGACTCTTCCAGGCGAGGAGGCTGCGAGTCATTCGCTTGTTGAAAAGTCTGAATGCTCACCCCCTCTGTGGTCGGATCAAAGATCTCACCGTAATTCAACGAAGAGCCATTTGCATCGAGCCCGCCCCAGAGCAGGACGGTCCCGTTGGCCAACAGCGTTGCAGTGTGTTTTCGTCGCGGCGCGATCAGGCCAGAACGTGGGGCTGCTCCTTGCCGAGTGTGATAATCCCACAGATCAAGCCTCCGCTGCGTTTCGCCAGAAGAGTCTATTCCCCCGCCGATCAGTATCTGGCCGTTGGTCAATAACGTGGCTGAATGATACGCTCGTGATGCCAAACCCGTCGGAAGCAGCTTCTCGAATCTCTGCGTTACCGGATCGAAAAGTTCTTCAACATTGACGACTGAGCCGTCGCTCCCAATGCCCCCAAAAACAAGTACCGTCCCATCAGGCAGTAGAGTTGCCGAATGCCAAGCACGCGCATAAAGCAGTGTTGTTGCCAGTGTCGTGACCGTTCCCGTGCCCGGATCAAGGAATGCGGCGATGTTAGTAACCCCATCGGTCGCTTCGCCGCCGAGAAGCAAAACTCGACCATCGGGGAGCAAAGTCGCGCTGCGTCCCGGCGGTGGTGTGGGTGTTTGCGGGCCGGAAGAACGACGTGTTGCCTTCGGGATCGAGGACTTCCGTGGGGCCGCAAACAGTCCGGTTGTAAGAAGCAGGCAAGAAACCAATCCGATGCTGCGTTCGATTTCTTTTCTCATCTGTTGTTCTCCCGGGCGAGCTACGGACTCGTGAGATTCAAAGTTATGCTGCCGATATAAGCGACATAAGGGTCAATAAGCACGGTATAGGCTCCCGTTGTGGGAAGAGTCTGCGTCGGATAATCGAAGCTCGTCGTGCCCGGGTAATAGTCAATCGTGCGAAGCGTCGACCCGTCCGGGTTTAGGATCGCGACGGTAACTTGGTAAATGCTGTTGTTCACGCCGTGGAGGGTGACCTGTCGTCCTGCAGTGCCACTGAAGGTGAGCCTGGCATTCTGTCCGGCGGTCGTGATGTTCACAGTCACGGAAGGTCCTCCGATCGTGAGCGTGCCTGTGACATCGGTAGGCGCGATATTCAGTTGAAGTGTTTCACTTCCCGGGCTGTTCGGTGTGACATTTAATGAATAGTTCCCTGCCATCGAAAGCGTCGTTACGTCCAAAAAGCCCGGATTTCCTGGACCAAAGAATATCGTGAGCAGGCCACTACCGTCGGGCGCTAGCAGCGTCACAGTTCCCGCGGAGTTCCCTACGCTAGTCGCATTCAGCGTGACACGCTGACCCGTCGATGCGATGATGGTTAGCCAGGCTTCCTGTAAGGCTACGGTCGTCGTTACGGTAACCGGCGCCCCGCCAGCTGTGATTGTTCCTGTCACGTCCACTATGGTCGAGACCGTCATGGTCAAGCTCCCGGTATAGGTGGTGAACGAACCCAAGTGGATTGTGTAAGTTCCCGCCGTGGGGAGCGTTACACGGCCGATGGAACCGGCGGAGCAGCCGCCGCCGCTTGCCAGTATTGTGCCGTCTGGCTTGAGCAAGGAAATGTCGGTTTGTCCTGGTGTGCATCCGATTGTTCTATTGGTTGTTTGCACATTCACGATCTCTCCAGCGACGGCGCCAAACGTCAGCCACCCCTCCTGGTATGGCGCTGTGATTGTAACTGGTACCGAAGGCCCATCTGGTGTGATAGTCCCTCGGATGTCGGTCGAATCGGACAGAGTAAAATTGACTGTGCCTGTTGAGGTGCTCGGTGCCACGATAAGAATGGTGTAAGTTCCCGTGGCAGGCAAAGCGAAGCCGCACTCACAGTTTCCGATGTTTGGTGGCGCGAGACGACTGCCGTCGGGGTTGTTGATAGAAAAGGTGAAGGCCTGCAGCGTTCCTCCGGTATATTGAAGGCTTATTTTTCTGTTCGCTACACCGTCAAAGACGACAAGACCAATCTGCCCCGCGACATTGATAGTCCCTGTGAAGGAATCCCCGACGTTAACCCTGGAAGTGAATGCGACGTTGCTGGGGGTGTAAGGCGAGGGTGGTACAAAAAAGTCCGCACTACTCACGGCGGTCCCCGCGGCCGTCGCGACCGTAATACGTCCCGAACCGACCTGTACAGGCACGCTTGTGGAAATAGTGGTTGGAGTGGCGGAACTTACCGTGGTTATTTTGGTGTTGAACTTGACGCGGTCACTGATAGGCGTATCAAAATTCGTGCCGGAAATAGAAACGGCCGTCCCGACCGTCCCAATGGTTGGAGTGAAGCCAGTAATAGTGGGAGCACCGGTGGAAGCAGTAACCGTGAAGGAAGCTGTGCTGGTTGCTGAGCCATTCGGCGCGCCCACGGTGATTGGACCTGTGGTCGCCCCCGTCGGAACAGTTGTCATGATCTGCGTCGCGGTTGCAGAACCTACTGAGGCGCTTGTGCCGTTGAAACTGACGGTATCCTGGCTGGGTGTCGCCGAAAAAGCCTGTCCATAGATTGTCACCTGCGTTCCAACAGGCCCGCTTTTGGGCGTAAAGGCGATAATAGCCGTCTGGTTCGCGGGGGCGCGCGAGATCGATAAGAGGTTGCCAACGGGGTCGTAGCTGTATGTGGCCGATCCGTTCAGAGAATCCACCACCCCTACGAGCCGCCCCAATTCATCGTAGTCGTAGTTAATCAAGGACTGGCCCGATAGGCTAAAATTCTCGGTAGTCGTGTTTCCCGCTGTAACGGAGACGTTTGGCTGACTGATTGTCTTATAGCCAGCAGCAGACACTTGGACGGTATATGTTCCTCCACCGAGAGATGAGATTGAGTAGTTTCCGCCACCGTCCGACGTTCCGGTCCCCGCAGTGTCCGCTCCCTGGAGTGCCGCGATCGCAGCTCCCACCAGCGGAGAAATTCCATCTGCCTGCGTGATCTTCCCTGACATCGTCCCGCTCGACCCTAGAGTCGCATTCACAGTTGTGGTCGTGCCGGAGGTGACGGCCTCGGCTGGCAGAATTGATGTCCCGAATCCGGCTGCGGAAACCCGAAGGTCGTACACTCCGGGATTCAGGTTCGGAACGGAGTAGCTGCCGTCAGCGCCGGCAGTGGTTGAGGCTAAGGTCACATTGGATTGCAAAACTTCGATCAGCGCCCCTCCGATAGGCGAGCCGCTGCCGAGTTGTGAGACCGCTCCGCCAAAACTCCCGGTACCTACATTAAAGGTGACAGAATTACTGGTTAGGCTTCCGATCGTGACAACTACCGCTCCTGTCGTAGCTCCGAGTGGCACAGGGACGACGATTCTCGACGGCCCCCAACTCGTTGGTATCGCCCCGACTCCGCCAAATGTAATTGAGCTTGACCTCTGGCTGAGCCCAAAGCTCGCACCAGTTATCGTAACGACGGTGCCCGCGATTCCGGAGCTTGGCGATAACGCAGTGATCGTCGGGCCAACGGAAAATTGCGAACCCAAACTCGACACGCTTCCGACGGTAACTACGACCGATCCCGTCGTTGCGCCTGCTGGTACTGGCACAACTATGGAGGAGTTGCCCCAGCTTGTCGGTGCTGCCAGCACCCCGTTGAACGTGACTATGCTGGTTCCCTGTGTAGAGCCAAATGCCGATCCACTGATGGTCACTGGGGTCCCCGGGCCGCCTGATGTGGGATTGAGCCCGGTGATTCCCGGCGAGAGGGTGAAGTTAATGCTGTTGCTGGCTACTCCATTCACAGTTACCACCAGGGGACCGGAGGTCGCACTGGCGGGAACAGGTGCCTGGATGGCGTACGCTTGCCAACTGCTCGGCGTCGCTGTCACGCCGTTGAATTTGACTGTGCTTGTGCCTTGGCTGGCACCGAATACATTGCCCCGGATTGTCACGCTTGCGCCAATAGTCGCGGAAGGAGGGTTAATATCAATTATCGAGGGTAGTACAGTGTAATTAACGCTGTTGCTTGCATGCGCCGCAACAGTCACGACGACAGGTTCGGGCCCAGCTGTTGAAGGGGTCGGGGAAGCCGCAACGATCGCTGTGTCCGACCAACTGCCCGGGGTAACGGTCGTACCGTTGAAAGTGATGGTGCTCGAACCCTGGGAAGCACCGAACGTTGTTCCATTTACAGTTATTGTTGTTCCCAGCGGGCCACTGGCGGGGGACAGCCCCGTTATCTTCGGCGTAACTGTGAAAGTTACTCCCCTACTTGAAGTACCTCCTACGGTAACCACGACTGATCCTGTTGTCGCGCCAGCAGGGACGGGCGCAACGACGCTCGTATCGCTCCAACTCGCAGGAGTAGCAGTCACGCCATTAAACTTCACCATACTGGTTCCCTGAGTCGTTCCGAATCCCGAACCGGCGATGGCGACCGAAGTGCCTACGGGTCCGCTTGCCGGGGTAAGGCTGCTGATCGATGGACCCCGGCCGAAGGCTTGGGCCATATTCGCAAGGCAAAAAAGAACGACAGCTACCACCCGCATAATCGCTCTCGCCATAATTTGCTCCTCTTCAGGCGCCCTGCCGTCTTTCAAAATTGGGATCGTCCGAAGGAATCGACGTTTTTCGCGTGCCGCTCTGGCCGTTAACCGATCTGTCGCCTGACTGCCAACTCCAAAACCAAGCGACATTCGAGGCCAACCCAAGGGTCTTCAGACACACCTCTCCGTCATCCGCAAAAGCAGGCTGAGAGCCCTTGCAAAGTGGTTGAGAGAGTTGCACTCTCGCAGGTCCTATTACTCTCAGTCAATAGTACTGAAATGACTTTGCTGTGAATAAGCTGTGAAAAAAACTAGACGCTGGGGCTGATCGCGCAAAAATGGGGCCGTTTGGTTATTTTGGATTGCTCTCGTGTTGGTTGCACGAAGGGAATTGCGAAATCGCCTTCGTACTTCCGATGCGAGAAGTTCTTTCGCAATACGAGTGCGAAGTTGCTGGGGACTCACGCCGCAGGTACGCCGGACTGCGCGTGCAAAGGCGCGAGGAGACCTGTAGCCAGCTTTCAATGATAGCTTTCTAATCGTACTGTTAGGCGCTGACACAAGAAGATTCTTGATCCTTGCCAGTAGGATTTCCCCTCGCAGGTCCCTGAATGTCTTGCCAGTGACAGAGTGGACGGCATTCTGAATCGTGCGTCTGCTAACGTGCAGCTCTCGCGACAACTTCCCGAGAGGAGAACTCGGGTTTCGACGCAGGCTTACAGCAATCCGTTTATGAGTAGAAGTCGGCATTTAAAAATTTCAGTCCAGCCCGGCCAACGGCCGTACGAATTAGCGCAGAGGAACAGATAGAGTTACCAATCCGAGTATTTGGTTCCATCGAGGGCAGTGGCGTGGGATTTGGAGTGCACGTCGAAGACATTGTTGCCGCCCCAAGAAGTGGCATCGGGATCGTCCTGGACGGCGCGGAGGTCCCACTCGGCCCGGCCGGTCATTGGGTCTTTCGGGATACGCCGCAGAAAGCGAATCTTTTCAGAGGCTCCGGCGCCGATGTTCACGCCCTTGACTAGCGTATCCAAATCAGGCGGATAGCCTTCACTGCCGACCTCGACGCGGATCAGACCGCGATCCGAATAGTCTTTGTAGCGGTCAATCGCGTCCCGTATCTGGCGCAAATCGCGATGAAGCTCCGCTTCTTTTTGCCGCACGATTGTGAACCGCAGGACGGGAAGGGCCGCTGAGGAAAGGATGAGAAGGATGCTCGCAGCTATGATCAACTCTAGGAGTGTCATTCCTTTCCCGGCTCCGCAACTATGCCGTTCTGCCACTCGAAGTCGAAAGGTATTGTGCGAAAGGCGTGGGGAGAGCCGATTCGCTATCAAGCCAGTTATGCTAACCCTGTTCATTTTACGACATTTAAAAGTTCACTGAGGCAAGACATCGGTGTATCCACTCATCTTTCCCGTTGTGCGAGCCCTGGCAAAGGACCTGTTCCACAGAAATCGAAGGTATGCGAGGGCTGCGCCAATTCCGAATTTGCTTGCACCTCGCTGACGTTCTCGAAAGGTGTAGGGAACCTCAGCGAATCTTGGCGGAACATCGTTTGACGCAAGAAGATCAACCAACAACTTAAAGCCAGTTCCTTCCAGTCGACAGACCGTCGGTTCAAAGAATGAACGACGAACAATAAAAAAGCCACTCATTGCGTCCGACAACTGGCAGTTGCAGAGGAAGCGAGCCGCTCGTGTTCCCAGTCGGCTTATCAGCACCCGTGGAAACCTACCCATACTGCCCGCCGGAACTACGCGGCTACCGACGACAATATCCAGAGACTCGGATTTCAAACGGTTCAACATTTCGGGCAGTATGCGTTCATCATGCCGTAAGTCAGCGTCCATTACTGCGACATAGGGAGCCGTTGTATTGTAGCCAGCATCCCTCGATACAGGCAGAGGAAAGACCGCGCCTTCGCAAGCGTTCCAATAAGCGCACGTGCGTGTTGGTCATCACCATCAGCCGCACGGAGGGACGTCAGCTGTCCCATCCAGTGAGGAGTCATCTACAAATAGAACCTCCCACACGATTCCGTGGAGAGCCATGTCCAAGGCCGCGACCAAGGGGCGTACGTTGTCGCACTCGTTGTAGGTGGGGACAATGACGGCTAACTCCAACGTCGCTTCTCTAAGACCGACGAAAGCCGATTTGAAGCTCTTGCCTTCTTCGCGTTTCATCGCCTACTCCCGCTAGAAACAATTGAGAAGGACTCAAAGATTCGAACAGCTGTGAGGGCGTGGAGCCTACAGGATTACTGCTCATGAGATGCGAGAGGTGGAGCGCCTTCCGTCTGGAATCGCGATTCCCCGTCACCTCGAACTCTCTCTCGTACTCTCTCAAAGCCTCTGGAAAGCGACCTTCAATCTGATAAAGTGCGCCAAAAGTGTCGTGAAGCCCTATCCAGGTGTTAGCGGCGGCGAGAGACTGGGCCATTTTGGCGGTCCATTCTGGGCCACACCTTTCCCTCTTGCACGAGGATCTCAGAACGGTTAAGCCCTCAAGGTTTCGCTTCGCCGCGCAACAACGGCGAGCCCTTGACCGCTGCGGGCCGTTCTGAGAGAACACCCCATTCCAAGAGGGAAAGGGTCAGAGCGGAAAGCTACCAAACCGCCGCTCTTTTGGCCCCTTTTCCACTGCCATCGACATATCCAGGTTGACTGTTCGCTCTGCAGCTGGTCTAAAACGACTTCAGCACGCCCCAGATGGTTCAGTCTTATTTCGGTTTGAGCTAAAGCTAATAGAACAACAGGCCTACGAGAGACAGGCAAGTCACTAGAGCGCGAAAGCTCTTCTAAGTACTGGGGAGGCGACCCCTTTCTGAGGAAACCCTATGCTGAACTTTCGCCGAGACCACCTGCGAGGGCTGGCAATTCAACTACGCGAGCGACTGTAGAAGATCGAAACTCCATAGGCAAGGGCAAAACCTGCGCAGATCACGCAAAGCCAATACAGATTAGGTTCTTTCTTTATAACGCCGAAACCTTGACTCTCTGTTGGGACCCACCACGAGACCGATTGACACTCGAATGTTCCAAAGTCTGTGCAATCGGAACATTCATGAGCAACACGTGAACGTAGCTCCTCCGGCGATAACCCGCAAGCTCGCTTAACGGCACGCGCGAACGAACTCGCAGATTTGAAGCCGACGCCAAACGATACTTCCTTGATCGGTAGTTCTGGTTGCTCTTCGAAAAGCCACTTAACCCGTATCAAAATCACTTCGTCCCGGACGAATCGAAAGCTTTTTCCCGCCGACAAATTAACTGCTTTCTGGATTGTTCACGAGGGGCGTAATGTACGTTTAACCTCAGGTGGTCCTTTGGGGGCGTCGAACTACGGAAATGACCAGTGGCGTCACCATCCTTATGAAGAGGAAGATGAGCACGAGAATAAGAACAGACCAAATCCATGCTTCGAGTCCTTCGGCCCGTAATCGGCTGGACGTGTCGGCCGCCCGCCGAACGAAAGCAAATGCCCGGACGCCAGTTATCCACAGCAGTACGCCAGCAGCTCCTGCAAAAATCGACTTGAGCGCGATTGCGTTCCTCTTCCGTAGTGTCTGTGGAAAACATTCCTCGAGCGGGTAGCCGACGATCCATATTAGGTAGACGCCGATGAGTAAAGTGGTGTAGGTGGCGTATGCCGTAAGATCGGCCGATGTGGGTCTCGCTACGGCGGTACTACTGATTTTCATCACGTATTTCGCGAGCGGGACCGCAATGGCCGCTGGCGCAACGAGCCACAACCATTGCGTCCAATGGTGCATTAGACCATAGCGTCGACCTAAGATGCTAAAGATGCTAAGCCCAAACCAAACGGCAGCTATATTGACTGCTGGCCAGCCAACGTTAAGCACACCGGGCTGGATATATTTCATTGAAAGTGTAAGCAAAACGAATGCAACCGCCATACACAGCAAGACAAACCAGAAGAGGGAGGTCAGGAGCGCTACCTTTGTATTTGTGCCGTTCATTTACCCTCCAACTGCAGAAAGCCCTTATTCACAAAATATCAAACCCCCGATACCCCCAGCAATTCCACCGACGAGGGCTCCATCCCCAATGCCTACAAAGCCGACAGCGGCACATCCGCCCGGTCCCGCAAAGAGTGCTCCAGCAAGGCAACCGGCAAGGCCCCCAGCAATCCCGCCGCCGAGAGCACCCCCAAGGGCCCATTTGCCGACGCATCCCCAATATAGTCCCAATGGATCCGTAAAGGCAGCCGGACAGTTTCTCAGATAAGAGTAACGATTCAGCGTTTGCGGATCTGTCAGCGTACCGAGCAGGGGGTCGCGACCGAGCCAGCGGCCTTGGGTCGAGGAGAACATCCGGAAAAGCGTGGGGTCGAGCCCAGTTTCGGCCAAATCGCGGTGGCCGAGGCTGGCGAACCGCTTCTCTTGGCTAGTACCACCGACCATTTGCCACTCCTGGCCCCAGGGGTAATAAAGTTGATCCTGTGCCGTGGCGCCCATGTAGTCCGTCACCTGAGCCGTGGAGCCAAGCTTCGTGGGGTGCATGAAGTACGTGGTATCGGTGCCGCTCGGGTCGTTATAGTGGGCTAGATGCCGGCCGGCGAAAGGGACCACGCGCACTGTCCAGCTCGTGCGATTGTTCTCGCCTAGCTCTTCTCCAGACGCTTGATACGCGTACTCGGTGTACGTGCTCCCCACCAACTTTTCCACGCGCTGGCCGAGGGCATTGTACGTGTACGTAGCCGTAGAGCCACTATCAATGGATTTCATCCGGTTCTCCGCGTCCCATTGATAGGTGTGCGACCCCGTACCTGTGCCGTCCGCAGTCAGGTTCCCAGCCGTATCATACGCGAAGCCAGTGTTGTTGATTCGATTGGTGGACGTGTTAAACGCGTAACTCGGGCATGGGCCATTCGTGTTTTGGTTGGTAACGCACGTCATATTGCCGTAGCGGTCGTAAGAAAAGGTCAAATTGTGCGTGGCGGAACCAGTTGCTACAGAGGTCACAAGGCGATTCATGTTGTCATACGTTAGCGTGGCCGTGTGGCCCAGTGAAGAGTTTGTGGTGTCCTGGAAGTAGTGACCCATTTCGCTTCTGTCATTGCCGCTAGAGGCTTGCGAGGGGATCGAGCAGGTCGTCGGATTTCCCACTCCCGAATAGTAATTATACACCGTGCAGGCATTTGCATTCGGAGCTGCGGAAGTGCCGAGCTGAATGCGGACCATCTGCAATCGGTTGTTGTAGTCATACGTTTCCTGCTCCTGCGTGCAGCCTGAGCCTGCGCATCCATTCTGCAAACTGCCAACGGCGCCCTGAGGCCCGTAATGGATGTTCTGTGCGAGCGTGCCCGGGTGCGTCGAGTCGTTGAGAGAACTCGTAATCTGGGTAATTCGCCGAGCATTCGAAATGGTATGCGTGATGGTTTCACCGTTTGGGTGGTGCCACGTCGTTAGGTCGCCAGCTAGATCATAAGTGTAATGGGCTTTCCAGATCGACGTGCTCGAACAGTTGTAGGGAGTGCACTGCCACAGGTCCTGAGTCCGGCCCATCTGATCGTAACTGTGGATGGTGATGGCACTGCCACTCCCCGAAGAGCTATGGCTCAAACGTCCTTTGGTGTTCGTCAGCGTGTAGGCCGTGCCTGCGACCGTTACGCTCGACTCGTCATAGTAAAAGTTGGCTGTAGGAGTCGAATCGGAATAGGTTTTTGAGTTCAGCCGATTCATAGCGTCGTACGAAGATGTTGTGGTTATTCCGCGCGCATCGGTGCGACGGCAGGCCGCTTTGGGGTCCCCACTGCAGAGCGCACCACCCGATGTTGTGTAGTAGAAACTTGTCGTGCCGGCTTCAGGTAGGGCCTCGGAAGTCTTCCGCGAGAGGCCATCGTACGCATAGGTGCGTGTTTGGCTTCCCTGAACGGTTTGCGTGACGTTGCCGAGCACGTCGTAAGCATGGCAGGTGCCGAGCGTCATGTTGTTGCTGGAATCTGGCTCATCGACTTCAATGGTGCGGCCCAGAGCATCCTTCCACATTTCATGCTTCATGCCGGATTCATCCACAGACAGCACTGGGTAACCCAAGCCATACGTTCCCGATGCACAAAGTTGGGTGCCGGCCCCGCCGTGCGTGCCGACGTCTCCACCATAGTAGGTGGATATCACGTTGCTATCCTGATGCGTGATGCTCGTGACCCGGTTGAGTGCGTCATACGCGCGCGTATCAAAGCCGTAGGTCGGATCACTGGTGTGGCGGTAAGGGTTACTTGTTTTCAAAACTCGCCCAAGGGAATCGTAGGCTGTGCTGATGGTCGTTTGTCCTTCAGGATCGCTCACGAGGATTGTTGTAGACACTCGCTCTTGGCTGTCTAGGTTCAATTGGTCGTGGCGGCAGCTCGTGCAGGAGCTCGAAGGCGTGGTGGATGTGATGCCTGTGTAAGTATCTTGTTGGTTCGCGCCGGTATAGGCGACCAATTTCCAGCCGCCATCCGGAAAATTCGTCTGCGCGGGGCGGTTCATCAGGTCGTAGCTAAAGCTTGTGGCTTTTCCGTTCTCGTCTGTCCGTGATGCAAGCAGCCCGCCGTTGCAATTCCACGTCTGCGAGCGCGAGAGGCTGAGAGGCAAGCTAATGGTCGTCGCGAACGAATTTCCGCAGCTTGAACTTCCGTAACTGTACGTGTCCTGATTGCCTTTGGAATCCGTAAAGACGTTCACCGTGCCCGTGTCGTAGTAAGTCGCTGTCGTGCTGATCGTGGTGCTGCCGGAAACCAGATAAGTCGTTGTCGTTGGATTGCCGCGCGAGCCGGAAACTGAAATGTGCTGCGGCGTACCCGTGGTAGCCGTGACAGAGCCTTGATCATAGGTATACGTGGTTTGCGAGGTGGGATTGCTCGCACCTGCGGCATAAATAGAGACGCTGGCAGGCCGATCGTTGATGTTGTTGCCAAGCAAGGCGTAGCTCGTAACCGTTTTGCGGATCAAGCTGCCGGGCGAGCCGCTGCCGTAGCCGTATTCGTCCACTTCGGTTGGCAGACTGTACGTGTTGTAGCTTGCTCCCGTCTGCGAAGTCTGTCCGCTGGCCCAAGAATTGGTCTTTGTGAGTTGGGTGATGGGCAAAGTCAACGCCGTGCTGTTGCAGGGATAAGCCGCCCCGTTGTAGCAAGTGTAGATTGTGTCGAGCAGCGTTCCAGTCCCTGAGGAACCCTTGTAAACCTGTCGCTCGGTCTCATAAGGTCCCTGAAAATTCAGTACCGTTTGATTCCCTTGCGGATCGGTGAGTGTGGTGCTCCAAGTGGGATCGGACCCCGAGCGCGTGTACGTCCAGGTGCCGTCCGGCGTTTGGCGGGTCAGCCCCGCCGCGGTGCCGTCCGCGCAGATGATTCCGTTGTTTCCGCCCGTATAGCTGTAGGAAATCGTTCCGCCCGTGGGCAGGGTCAGCGAAGCCAGGCGCCCCGTGACGTAATGGGGTGTGTGATTGTCCCCTGGTGTGACCTCATACGTGAAGCTGTACGATGTATTGTCCGGCAGAGTGATGCTGCTCACTAGGTTCGCGGACGTTGGCGGGTAATCGGTGATGCCGCTGCAACCAAAATTCGTTTGCACGGTGTAGGCCGTGTAGTTCACCGTTACCGTCGAAGTCGTGCCCGCCGCATTGGTGTACTGAAACGTGACCGGGCTCGAAGGGGTTCCCTGCCCTTGCGCGGTAATGGCGGTGGTGCCGAGGGTGTCGGTAATAATCCGATTGGAAGGGACGGTGCCGCTGATCTGATTTCCGTTGGTATCCGTCAGCGTGGTGGGGTTTCCTCCCCAGTACAAAGAAGGGCTGAGGGTGTTGCCGGAGGGATAGTAAATCGTGGCCGAGGGTTGAGCCGTGGCGCTGATCGTGACGCCCGAGCCGTCAGTAGCTGTGGCCGTGGCAGAATAGGGCGGCGCGCCGGTACAGGGGGTTCCCACGGAAGCGTCCGAGAGAGTAAACGAAAAGGGAGTGATGTAGCCCGGACTCGAAGGCTGTGCGAAGTTCCAGTAGGAATAAATGTTGTAGTAATAGGTCTGGCCACCGGAAGTGCAAGATCCTTGCGTTACATCGTAGTAGACGTATCCGAAGGACGGCGCAAAACCACCGACGGGCCATCCCCACTGGTTTGCAGGAGTCCAAGCCGAGTTTTGAATGGACCAGATCGTGCTGTCGTAACCATCGCTATAGTTGAAGGGGAGGCCTCGCCCCGCTTTGCTCAAGACGGGGATCGCGAAGTGCACATTGAGGTCCTGATTGTTCACGATGTCAAAAGGGCCACCGCTAAAGCTGCCGAAAGGCTGCAAACCATAGCTGACTTGCCAGCTCAGGGCAGCGTGCGCCAGCAGAAGAGTGAGTGCTAGCGAAACGACGATTCGAACAAAAGCGCTTTTCATATTAGGTCTCCTCATCGCTCCCTGTCGTCTTCAAATCGTGAAATCGGTTTGGGGAAGCCCAGTGTTTACGGACACGGTCAAGCCACTCAGATCGAGGGTCAGGCTGCCTTGGAGAAACTTTTGAATCCGGGAAGGAACTTCAATGCCATTCACCGGCTGCCATCCAGAAAATTGGATTTCGAGCGGTTGATCTAAGAGGGCATTGGTGTCGGGATGCGTGTTGAAATCAATGGCTACGGGTAGGTTCGTAGCCGAATCAAGATAGAAGTCCACTTGGCTCAAGCGTTGAATCAGCGAAGTTGCTTTGCTTGTTTGTCCTGGTACGACGCGAGATATTTGGATGTGTTGGACCGTGACGCCTGCCTTCGTGTCATGGCCGATATAGGAAAAGGAAATCTGAGAGTCATTGAGAGCTGACTGAAGCGTGAGACCGGGGAAAAACCATGTAGGGTCGGCCCAACAGTTATGAAGAGGCATGGTGTGCCAAGTAGCATCCGGTCCAGACCATTTTGCTTGCGGAGGCGCGCCCGATCCGTTGCGGATCTCCGAACGCTGCCCCCCACTCAGCGAGAGCGCGATATTGGCTTCGTACCCCGTATGCGCTAAAAGAGTTGCGCTGCCACTCTCCTGGTCAGAGCCCGCAATGTAGCTTGCCGTTCCCTGGACGGTCGCGTCGGTGATCATAGTGTTGCCGACGAGCGCAGTTACGGCTTGGTTCGCGAGCGACACGGCTTGAGCGTCACGCGCCGGCAGACTGGTAGCCTGCGTCTGTGCATGTGCCTTGGTGCGCCGAGTTACGAAAGTACGGTGAAACCAACTTTCGCTGCGGCCGCTCGTGAAAGACTCCTTCCGCGGAGCACCGTAGGCTATGGCGCCCACCAAAATCACCAACACTGTCCCGGGCAGCACCAATCGAACAATTTTGCTCATGTGCTCCTCCCATCAAACCGTCGTCTAAGTAACAGCCAATTTCAAAACGGCAACTGCCTTATCCCGCTTTGTGTTTGAGTCCAGCTCATCCACACACACGTCTACCGATTACATGGAGATCGTCCGTTTCGAACAACCTCACCAACGCTGATGCTCTCTAGTTATGCCGAGTGCGTTGCACTCAGTATCTTGAATGTGAAAAACCACAGGTCTCAGGCCGTAATCTGGGAACCTACTGGGGAGGCGACCCCTTTCTGAGGAAACCCTATGCTGAACTTTCGCCGAGACCACCTGCGAGGGCTGGCAATTCAACTACGCGAGCGACTGTAGAAGATCGAAACTTCATAGGCAAGGGCAAAACCTGCGCAGATCACGCAAAGCTAATACAGATTAGGTTCTTTCTTTATAACGCCGAAACCTTGACTCTCTGTTGGGACCCACCACGAGACCGATTGACACTCGAATGTTCCAAAGTCTGTGCAATCGGGAGTTCATGAGCAACACGTGAACGTAGCTCCTCCGGCGATAACCCGCAAGCTCGCTTAACGGCACGCGCGAACGAACTCGCAGATTTGAAGCCGACGCCAAACGATACTTCCTTGATCGGTAGTTCTGGTTGCTCTTCGAAAAGCCACTTAACCCGTATCAAAATCACTTCGTCCCGGACGAATCGAAAGCTTTTTCCCGCCGACAAATTAACTGCTTTCTGGATTGTTCGTTCGCTGAGACGCAAGCTCTGCGACAGGTCTTCTAACGTCTTACAGGGACTCTCTTGCAAACATGTCAATATTCTTTCAAAGAGCAATCGCGGATCGTAGGACATGATCATTCTCCCGACTTCTGGGATTACCTTTCCTATACGCGGCACCTGGGTGGGTTCAGGGCTAGCCATTCTGGGGAAGCGGCTTGACGGATAATCGCTTCGAGCGAGACAGGTTGTAAAGCATATTACTGATGCCGCGCAATCGAGCGAATATCCGAAACGTGGCTCAGGGAAGGTCCCTACGAGCGGGGCAGATCGCGCAAAAGTGGGACCGTTTAGGTTATTTTTGGATTGCTCTCGTGTTGGCTGCACGAAGGGAATTGCGAGCTCGCCTTTGTACTTTCGATGCGAGAAGTTCTTTCGCAATACGAGTGCGAAGTTGCTGGGGACTCACGCCGCAGGTACGCCGGACTGCGCGTGCAAAGGCGCGAGGAGACCTGTAGCCAGCTTTCAATGATAGTTTTCTAATCGTACTGTTAGGCGCTGACGCAAGAAGATTCTTGATCCTTGCCAGTAGGATTTCCCCTCGCAGGTCCCTGAATGTCTTGCCAGTGACAGAATGGACGACATTCTGAATCGTGCGTCTGCTCACGCACAATTCCCGCGACAACTTCCCGAGAGGGGAACTCGGGTTTCGACGCAGGCTTACAGCAATCCGTTTATAGAGCAACCCATGATCGTAGGACACGGCCCACCCTTGGCTTCGAGGAAATTAAGGCTGGGCGTCGCCGGAACACTTAGGGGCGACTACAAATTAGTGACGTGAGTTGTCAATTCGTTTCATTTGTTCGATGCTCCCCGACATAGCGCAGACAGTCACTGTGTTGGTAGACGAATTCCAGCTTGGGGCATGGCAGGTCATTTTGGTCCGATCGAGGCCAAGCCAGGCGATCCTGTCGTCATCCTAAGTTGTGAGAAAACTGTAATGGTAAATGGAAAATCACCTGGACGCTCAGGGTACGATCAGAGGAGTTGGCAGATCGAGCGGTTCTCCCGTCCGAGGCTAATCTACGAGTTCCAGCATGACCGTGGAAAGAAAGTTCGCCATTCTGTTTGCCGCAACGATTCTGGCTGCGCGAAAGCTCATCGACCGAACAAACCGAACATGGCGAAGGGATTCTTCGTGGATCGTGCCATCGAAGATGCTGCCTTCATACTCGAACGGATCGAAGCGCATGGCCCACGATTGTTAATTCATTTCTGTTAAAGAGCCGTTGGAGAAACTTGGAAAGTAACGCTGCAGTCGTAGGCGTATCATTCGTTACTTTTTCTGGGTTGCTCGATCCTTCGTGATCGCTGCACAGCATCACCGCGGATGTGTCGCGGGCTTCTTGTTCCCAGTTCGACCGCAAGATCTTTTTTTCGTATCCGATGTACCGCGAGCTTGAGCGCCAACAGCGCGTTTTTTCGGCTGTGATTGGGTGGAGCAGCGGCTTCGACGTGGCGAGGGTGGAAGTGAACGGCGCACTTTCCCAGAACGAGGTATTCGCCGTAAGCGGCAATTACCACTCCGAATTGGGCGCCACCCCTTTGCTCGGGCGGTTGCTCACACCGGAAGACGCAGACCCTCACAGCGGCTCGACGCTGCGGGTTGCCGTTCTCGGCTATGAATTCTGGCAAAGGCGCTTCGGTGGCGCACCGGACGTTGTTGGCAAGCAAATCCGCATCGAAGGCACGCCCTTCACAATTATCGGCGTCACGCGCAAATGGTTCACAGGATTGAGCACGGGCGAACCGCCGGAAATCACAATTCCGATCACAGCGCAGCCGCTTGTCGACCCCGGCGTATTCAAGAGCATCGACGACCGCTCACTGCTCTGGGTGACGGTGACGGGGCGGCTCAAGGACGGAGTCACGATCGACCAGGCTCATACGCAGCTCCAGTCGTTCTGGCCCGACCTGCTGGCCGCCACCGCTTCGTCGCAGACGCCCGGTCTGCGACGGCAGAGATTCGTTTCGATGGGCCTGGATGTGTCGCCGGCTCGTACGGGCGTGGCTCCCGAGTTGCGCGCGCAATTCACGCGCCCGCTTTATCTGCTGCTGGGCATTGTGGGGTTGATCCTTCCTGTAGCATGCGTCAATCTCGCGAACTTGATGTTGGCGCGGGCGGCTGCGCGCGCACAGGAAATGAGCATGCGCGTCGCCCTCGGGGCGAGCCGCTGGCAATTGGCGGGCCGAGTGCTGACGGAGAGTCTGGCCCTCTCTTTCGGAGGGGCATTCTTGGGCATCGGCTTCGCCTACTGGGGTAGCAGCGTGCTGGTGACCCTGATGACGGAGGGGGCGCTCACAAGGGTCACGCTCGACCTACGCCCCGACTTGCGCGTTCTTGGAGTCACGATGGCGGCGGCAATCCTGACCGGCGTGCTGTTTGGACTGGCTCCGGCATGGCGCAGTGCCCGCCAGGATCCGGCCGCAGTTCTGCAGCACAACACGCGGAGTTTGGCCAGCGGAGGGAACCGGCTGAGCCAGGCCCTGATCGTCGCGCAAGTTTCGCTTTCGCTGATCCTGCTGCTCGGCGCGGGTCTTTTGGTGAAGAGTTTCCAAAAGCTACACTCGCTTGACCTGGGTTTTGCCAAGGACGGGTTGCTCGAAGTGAGCGTACATGGAAGGCCGGAAGGTCACGCGAAGGCAGACGCCCGCGCTTATCACCAGCAACTATATAATAGAGCGGATCACAAGACTCCCGGGAGTGCGGGCGGTCGGATTTGCGGAGCTTTTCCTACCGAGTCCGGAAGGTTGGCACGATGCGGTCTCAGCAGCGACAAGCGACTGGAGCCGGGCGAGCGACGTGATGGCAGACACGGCGCTGGTCTCTCCCGACTTCTTCCGGACGATGTGCATTCCTTTGCTTCGGGGCCGCGAGTTCGATTGGACAGACGATGAGGAGCATCCACTGATTGCGATCGTTAGCCGGAGCCTAGCGCAGCGCCTGTTCCCGAAGGGCGACGCCATTGGGCAAAGGATTCGCTTCGGAGTCATGCCGGACCTGCAAGCGCTGACAATTGTGGGCGTGGCAGCGGATGCGCGGATTTTTCGTCTGCGCGAAGCGGCTGCGCCTGTCCTCTATATTCCGTGCCTTCAGCACCCGAACTGGGCAGACTTTAGCACTGTTTTCGTGAGAACGAAGGAGGATCCTGAAAAGCTTGCGACAAGCGTGAGAAGAGAAATCGAATAACTGGGACAGGACTATGTTGTGAGCACGAAAACGGTTGAACAGGTGACGGGCGAGTTGCTGGTGTCCGAACGCGTGAACGCCATGTTGTGCAGCTTTTTCGCGGGTTTGGCGCTGCTGCTCGCGTCCATTGGGCTGTATGGATTGATGTCTTATGGTGTCACGCGTCGCACGCGCGAAATCGGCGTTCGCGTCGCTCTCGGCGCGCAGCAGAGAAGTGTTCTTTGGATGATTCTGCGCGAAACGCTTGGCCTCGCCCTGGTCGGGATTGCGATTGGTATTCCCTCGGCGCTGGCCGTTAACAAACTCATCTCCAGCATGCTCTTCGGACTCTCATCGAATGACTTGCCCACTATCGTCATGACATGCCTGATGCTTTTCGCCGTCGCCCTCTTTGCTGGCTACCTACCAGCGCGAAAGGCCTCTAGCATAGACCCGATGTTGGCTCTGCGCACGGAGTGAGAAGGGGCAAATCCCTTTTCGCATTTTCCATCCTTTTAGGTTCTCCGTTTCATACGCTTTCACAGCAATCTGCCCTTCTTGCTGATGGCCTGCGCCTAACCGTCCGCTTCTTCTGCTCAAGGGTCTCCGCTCCACTCCGATAAACGAGAAAACGGCGGGCCCTTGACAGCGCGGCCAGCGGGTAGACAGAACTTTTATTTTTTTCTTTTTGCGGTTTTGTCGTTTTTCGTCCTTTTTATAGGGTGAAGGAGGCATTCTGCATTGGTTTTCTTACTTTTTCCTCCTTCGATGTTCCCTAGTAAGTGAGGGGAGTTCTCGCCGGATTTCCCATTGAGCCTGGAAATCGCCATCAACCACGGCGGCTTGCCACGGACGGCCAGGCGAGAGAATTCTTCCTTTTTCCCTTTTGAGGTTTTTTCGTTTGTCGCCCTCTTTATAGGGTGAAGGAGGAATTCTGGATTGGTTCGTCGGATCGCAAATCGTACGCGATGGTGTCAAGCCTCGATGAAAGGCTTGTTCGCCCGATCCGCTGGCCTTCCGCTCCTCCTCCAGGAGTACTAGCCGATGAACAAGGAGAACAATTGCCGATGTGTTGTCTGCCAGGTTGAGCGAAGTCTGGTCAATTCGCTAAGCACACAAACAGCTCAAACCCACTTTCAGGCGCTTGCGCGCAACTGCTCCGCTCTGAACCACTTCGCTTCGCCTGCTGACGTGATCGCGCAGTTGCACGAGCACGAGCAGGTCGAGCATACAAATCACAAGGCTTGGAACGGAATCCTGCACGCTCTGGTCGATTCCATCGCGGACAGGACCGGCGAAGAAATCGGGCAGCAATTGCTTCTCTTGGCCTATATGCCCGCAATTCACAAAGCGTATGCCGAAGTCTGCCAGCAGTTTCCGGCGCTCGGGGCCGAGGACGTAGCTCAGCAAGCAGCGCTGGTTTTGCTGGAAGCCGCACGCTCACCTGCCATGCGAAACCAGAATGGTTATTTGCCCATTGCACTCGCAAGAGACTTCCACAAGCGACTGATCCGCTGGGCCTTGGGAGAAAACCGACATTCGGTCACCTCCGAGGAAACCTCGGCTGCGCATCCAGAACCCGAGTCGGATGAGAACTTCGAAGGCGCTGTGCTGTTGGAGGACTTCCTCTCGCAGTGGCAGCGTGCTGGCGTTCTCTCCCAAGAGGAGTGCGACTTACTTCGCAAGTTCAAACGGGAAGGGTTTGAAGCCAACGAGTTGGCAGGCATCAACAAAGGTAACAGTACCAACGCCGTCCAAATGCGCCTCAAGCGGATCATTAAACGCTTGCGTCATTGCGATCGGCGGGACCGCCGACGTAGGACGCTGTGGATGCAGCCAGTCAAAAAATTCCTTAACTAAAATAAAAACGACCATTTTCTCCGGGATCGTGCCCATTAGTAATAGTGAAGGGATGCTCACCGGAGCTAACCCACCCTCGGCCGCAGCTTGAACCCCGGGTTCCGCCGCATACGACGTGACCGGAGTAACGAGCTGCGATACAGCCGATGGGAACAAACCGGGAGCAGGATTCTTCAGCAAGTCCGCCCCTCCCTATTGCTGATCCTGCTCCCTCCTTTGCTCCGGCAGATTCCCAATTTGCAGTTGTTAAGGAGGACTGTCGATGTTTGGTGTCATCAGCCGCAAGCCTCGAATCGAACTGAATCGTTTCTCCCGCGCAATCGGATCAGGTGTCGGAATGCTGTTGCTCGCCTCGCCCGCCTTCGCTCAGATTGGCGGCGACCGCGTCAGCTCGTTTCTTTCCAATGCCCTAAGTTATGCTCAGGGTCTCGGCATCTTCGGCGCGGGATTCCTGGTCATCTGGGCAGTGGCAAACATCGCTCGCGAGCGGCCCAGCGGCAAGCAATGGGCTGGCGCTGGCGGCGCACTGCTGCTGTCATCGGTTTTACAGCTTCTGCGCACTTTCGCGGGCTGAGCCGTGCCGCTTCGACTCAAACCCGTGGCACGCTCGCTCTCCGTTCGAGCGGAATTTCTCGGCCTCGAATTGGAGGACTGGGGATTCGTGATCGCCTGGGCCATCATCATGCGGCTGCTCGGCGATCACATTCATCGCGTATTTTTCGGCTTTGTGCCGGTCTCGACCGTGATGACTTACGGCTCGGCTGCCCTTCTGGTTCTGTTGATCCGCTGGGCGAAACACGGCAAGCCGCGCGGATACCTTGTCTCCTGGATTCAGCACTACTTCCGTTCGAAAGCGCACAATGCGCGTTGCGGCGCTCCGAACGTGCCTTACCTGATCGAGGACGAGCAATGATCCAGGACTCCACACTTCATCTCGTCGTCGCCCTCATTGGGGCTCTCGCCCTGGTGACGCTAGCTCTAGCGGTTTTCTTGCCACAGGCCGCCGCAGGGCGTCATTGCTCCGAGAGCAGAACGGAAAACGAGCCGGAACTGTCCTTGCTTGCTGCGCGAGTGCCAATCTCGGAAATTCGCGACGGTTTGATCGTGCGCAGGGACGGCTCTTTCTGTGCCGGGTGGGAGTGTTCGGGAATCGCAACGCAGTTCGCGAGTGCTGAGCGTTTGGAAGCAGTGAGCAGCGCCCTCGACGCGTTTATCAAGGGCATCCGGCACCCCGAAATCGAACTTCAGTTCCGGTATGTCATCGACTACGAAACGTCGCGAGTTCTTGAGGCGAGAAAAGCTCTCGGTTGCGCCAATTCGCCTGCTGCCTGGCTAGAAGACAATCGCCTCTCGTTCTGGCGCTCGGCCATTGATGCTGGCCACATGCGCTCGATCAGGTTTCTGGCATTCCTCTCCTGGAAGCCGAAGCACACGTGGGAAACGAGCTCCGCCGCGTCACGTTTCGCCGCAGCATTCTGGCAAGGACTGATACAGGACGGGCTCAGGAAACTCCCAAGAGTATTGCGGACGGCTGTGAAGGAAATGCGCACGAAAGCACTCGTCCAGCGCAATCGAGAAGAACACCATCGTCTGGCCGCCGAATTCCATCAAATCCTCGAAACCTATCGGGTCGGCCTCGAAGCCATCGCTCCGGTTCGTCGGCTCAGTGAGCCAGAACTGGTTGAACTGGTCTATCACGCACTGAACCCGACGGATCGCCAACTACCGACGACCGAAAAGCAATCCGCAGCACTGATGAATACCGACTGGTTCGAAGGAGTGCGGCTCCTCGATCTCGGCGGAATCCTGAAGGCTGTGGTAACGCTCTCGGAACTGCCTGAAGCCACGTTCGCCTCGCTGCTTCGACCGCTGACGGCGCTCGATTTCTCATCCGAGGTCGTTTTGAACGTGCGTGTCCCCGATCAGGCTGCGAAAGCCCGGAAACTCCGGGTGTTGCTCAAGAAAAGCTTGGCTTTTCAACTTCGGAAAGATGGCAGCCGCCGCCGCGATTTTCAGGCAGCGGCGCTTGAGAAGGACACCGTTGACACGCTAGCTTCCGCAATCACTTCATCGCAGCGGATTGTCGAGATCGAACTCGCGGCAGTGGTCTCGACTTCGACGGTGGCGCGCAGTTCGGCCGAACGGGAGAAAGCAGAACAGGAGCTGGCGCAACGAGTCGAGACCGTCCTGCAGGCCTTCGGGCAGATCAATGGAGCGCGCGGATACCGCGAAGAGACGGCGCTGCTCCCAACTTTTATTGCTTTTCTGCCCGGCGTTCACGGAGTCCGCAAGACGAACCGCGACTTCACCCTGCTTTCCGGTCAAGCGGCAGACTTCGTTCCGATTGAGCTTCCGTGGACTGGCACTCACGACGGGAAGCCGGCCTTCTTGACACGGACACGCGAACGGACTTTTCTCCGTTTCGATCCATTCAGTCGTGAGTTGTCAAACGGCAACATCCTCGTCACCGGTAAGACCGGCTCAGGGAAGTCTTTCCTGATCAAACAGCTCCTGCTGCAATTGCAGGTTCTGAATCCGCGATTCGCTATCGTTACCAAAGGTGCAGATTACCGCGCACTCGTCGAACTGCTTGGCGGGCAGTACCGCGAAATCAGCCTCCGCACCAACCTGGTGAAGAACCCCTGGGATCTCCAGGGCAACAGCGGAGAGCCTGACTCGGCGCAGATCGCAGGAGTGGCCTCGCTCGCGGCTCACATGGCAGGCAAGACCGGCTCAGACGATGCCGTCACGCTGAACTTCCTGGAGAAGGCCGTTCGGATGACCTACGAGCGCCTTCTCGCCATCGGGAAGACACCGCGCTTCTCCGATCTGAAATGGACCTTGGAGCATTACCCGTGCGAGAACGCGGTGATTGAGCAACTCGCGCAGCTCGTAGCTCTGAAGCTCAATCGCTGGACCGGAGATGGTGTCTACGCACAACTGTTCGACCGCGAAACAAGTCCCGAACTCGAAAAGGCTGAAGACATCATCTGCTACGACATCGACGGGCTAAAAGAGTCCCCGGAATTGCAGACCACCGTCGCGTTCACCATCGCGCGAGCCATCGATCAGCAGATCGGTCGCACAGATACTGGCGGAACCCTCCGCCCGACGATAGCGGTGTTCGATGAAGTCTGGGCCATGCTGGCCGATCCGGTGTTGGGCACGCAAATCCTGAACGCCTTCCGCACTGCCAGGAAGCGATACGGCGCAATTATCGCCGCAAGCCAAGGTATTGAGGACTTCGTGGGAACAGCCGAGTCGCCGCATACGGTTGGACTGGCAATCCTGCAAAACACAGAAGCCAAGTTCGTCTGCGCGCAGGTGGGCGAGCTCTCGCGGCTGCGCGATGTGCTGCATCTTTCCGAACCGGCTGTCGAGGCGGTCAAAGAGCTGCGCAACGTGCCCGGACATTTCGCGGAGAGCTACATGCTTGTCGGCAACCAGCCTGAATCGAGTACGGTCATCCAGCTCACGGCGACACCGTTTGATTATTGGGCCAGCACAAGCCATCCGCTTGAAACGGAGTTCCGTCAGAAACTCGCGCACGAGCATCCCGACCTCTCCGCGCTGGAAGTCATCTACCGGCTCGGCATGGCCCACCCCAAGGGATTGACATCGCCATCTTCGAAGAATCGAAAGGAAATCTATGCGACAACACTCTAGAAGTTTCCTAGTTCTCTGCTTGGCCATCGTGATCGGGCTGCTTGTGCCGGTCACCGCACGCGCTTTCATAGGCACGATGCCGGTGATTGACTGGACGGCAGTTGTGCGGATCGGACGGCAGATTGGCATCTCCCAGGAGACGCTGAACACGCTGGGTCTGTACGCCCAGCAGTACAACCGCATTAATGCGGGTGTTCAGGAAGGCATCAGGCTGGTGCGTGGACGGCAACTTCGAGGAATCTTGAACGAGGTAGTCGGCAGCGAGTTTCCTCAATTTGCGCAACTCCAGCGCGACTTTCGCAGCGTCCTGATCGATCCATCTGCTCTCCGAGGAGACCTGGAACAAACTTATGGGTCCGTTCCACCCGGGGATTTTCCGGTCATCCGAAAAAAGAGAATGGACGCCGCTGACTCGACGGCCACGCTCGGCCTGCTCGAAGCTTCGCGGGCGGAAATGGTTTCTCAGCAGGAAGAGCTGGACGCGAACGACATCGAGTCGCGAGCGGCCATGGTCAGTCCCGGCGGGGCAGCGAAGCTATCCGCCGCCGCCAATGGCGCGATGCTGCGCTCGCAGGCCTACGACCAAAGGCTCTTGGCGAGGCTGATGCGGCTTGAAGCTCTGAAGATCGCGCGTGAAAACTCCATTGAAAAAGAACAGGAGCAGATTCGCGAAGGTCAAGTGAACGCCGTTTCAGACCTGGTCGGCGGCATGAAATTGTCTTATGGCCTTGGTGATTCCAGGGGGCAGTGATGGACTTGGGTAGCATCAGCCGGTTTCTGGCGGCCCTCAGTGGACTTTGGAGCCGTGCCGAGCAATACCTGCCCCTCGTGCTCGGAATCGCCCTGCCACTCGCGGCAGTGGTCTTTACCTTCAGCATGTTGCAGTCGTTTTTTCAGGATGCGCCTGAAGAGGATTATTTCCGCATCATGGGCCGCTTCGGAATTACGCTCGCTATTCTCGGCGATTATCGCAGTCTTTTCGAACAGTTCAACCAGTTGAGTTCCGACCTGGCCCATCGTTTTGGGGACCCCAATAGCTTCCAGGTCTTCTTCCAGCAAATCCAATCGCAGTTCTCCAGTCTGGGTACCGTGCTCGCTTTCGCCGCGAACATATCGGGAAGCATCGTCACGCTGTTCACGCTTCTCGCCGCCATCATACTAGTCCTCGCATACCTTGGTCTGGTCGTAGGACAAGCCCTCGCAGTCATCTTGCTCTACATCTTCGGCCCGCTCTTGATCGCCGTGCTCCCGAATCGGCAGCTCACGGCAGTCACTTATACCTACGTCAAAGCACTGCTCCAGGTGCTTCTGTGGCCAGCGATCTGGAGCATTGTCTTCGCGCTGTTCACCGGGGCGTTGCTACAGGTCTTCCTCGCCGGCCCTGTCGTCAATCTGGTTCCTGCCATCTTGCTGGTATTGCTCGCCATCCTGCTGACTCAGATTCCGAGATTGACCGGATACATAACCAGGGGTGCTTTGAATGCCGCCGGAAGCGCTGTATCGGAGTTGGTCACCGCTGGCTTGGCTTACGCGACCTATCGCGTCGTTCAGACAGGCGCGTCGGCGGCACTCGCGTATGCGACGGGAGGCGCGGCGGTAACGGTTCCGCAAGCGGTCGGATATTTCGCCAGAAGCCGGAGCGCGGAAACAACAGGTGTACCGCCACAAACGAACTTCCGGCCGCTGCCGCCACCGGAAACCGCATGAGAGGGAAAAGGTCATGACGACGGCTCCGTTCACGTTTGAGGAAAGTCAAAAAGCCAAATCAGAGCTGGGGGATTACACCGAGTTTTACAGCCACTTGGCTATACAGGCACGTCGCGCGTCGCGTGTAGCGCTCGTCGCGTGCGCTGTTGCGCTTATCTCTATTGTGTCTGCGATTCTCGCGCAGTTGCGGCCGCCCGTCCTGCTTCGAGTGCAAGATGGCAAAGTCGCATCGCTGGACGGTTCAGGTGTCCAGGTCGTCGAGACAGCCGTCGAGCAGCAGCCCGACAACGCTGAGAAGCTGGCATTCGTGAACACTTTTCTGAGCCGGTTTGTGAACATCGATCCGCTGACCGTCAAGCGAGACACCACTTTGGCGCTCAACCAGATGACCTACGGCTTGCGCCAGCAGATTCTGACGCAGCTCAACCAGGAGAACTTCGTCGATACCGTGCGACAGAACAATGTGACTTCTACTCTGGCGGTCAAATCGGCCGAGTTGGTTTCGGGCGACCCCTACACGGCCATTGTCTTTGGACGGAAGCGGATCACGACGCTCATCAACGGTCAGGAGAACGAAAAGAATCTGCTCGTGAAGTACACGATCCGGCTCGCACCCGTTCCCCGCGCCCCCGCTAACGGGTGGGCGGGTCTGGAAATCGCCGATTACAAGGAAGAGGTGTTGCAGCCATGAGACAA
>Ga0209056_10000985_pt1 | contig 31498 bp, 21 predicted proteins | sample GraSoiAngelo_114_FD_185876 | JGI IMG/M metagenome (GOLD analysis project Ga0209056, IMG submission 185876) | Grasslands soil microbial communities from the Angelo Coastal Reserve, California, USA - 14_0903_13_40cm (SPAdes) (version 2) | ecosystem: Environmental > Terrestrial > Soil > Grasslands... | reverse complement strand
GTAGCGGCCAGGAGTGAGGAGCAGGGCAGTGCCCCCCGAAGCCGGAATCGAGTAGAGATGCGGCCACCCGTCCTGATACGACAGAAACACCACGCGGTCGCCGGCCCCCCAGCCGAGATTCGTCCCGCCATCCGTGCTGGGCACGGAGCCGCTGAGCGTCTCGGGCGACTTCCAGAGTCGCTGTGCTGTTCCGGTCATTGCGTCGGCGGTCCAGATCTCCCAGGGATTGGGCCGGGGTGGGAGCAACGAGTCCGGCGCGCCGCCGGCACCGGGCAGCCGCACGAACGCGATGCGCTTCCCGTCGGGAGACCAGCGCGGCGAGCGGTCGCGGGCGAACGCGGGTGCGAGCCACGTGATCGCCGTGCTGTCGTTCGCGTAGACGCCGATAAAGGCGTGATCGCCGCGATTGGCGACGAAGGCGAGCCGGGAGCCGTCGGGCGACCAGCGCGGGTCCGCGTTCTCGCCGCGTGCCGTGAACAGCGTCTTGGCGGGCGCCGAGCCGTCGATCGGCACGGTCCAGATCTGGCCGCCTTTGATAAAGGCCACGACATCGCTGCGTGGGGAAACCACCGGCTCATCCCCGTCGGCGATCGGCTTGGGATCGCCGCCGTCGAAGGCGACGCTGAAGATCTGCACCTTCGGTGCGGTCGGGTTCGAGCCGACGTTCACCGGAAGCCCGTCGTCCCAGTTCGAGCCGTGATCACCGCCGCGCACATACACGACCCATTTTCCGTTCGCCGAGACCGCAACGCTGCTGAGCTCCTGGCCGTCATCGCGGTCGTAATGCGTGAGCTGGCGCGCCGAGAACGCGGGGCCTTCGGCGACGAAGATGTTTCGGCGGCCCTGCTCGTTGAACGCCCATGCGAGTCGGCTCCCGGTCGCGGCGGCCGTGAGCTCGTTTGGGAACGGATACGAGCGCACCTGATTCACGGTGAACGGCGTGGCCCGGGACGACTGGGCCGCCGCAATGGACGACGTAACAAGGCTCAGACCAGCTACCGCCGCGACGATGGTGCGCATGAGACCCCCTATTCCACCTGGAGCACTGCGAGAAACGCTTCTTGCGGTATCTCCACCGTCCCGACCTGCTTCATCCGTTTCTTACCCTCTTTTTGCTTCTCCAGCAACTTGCGTTTGCGGGTGACATCGCCGCCGTAGCACTTCGCGGTGACATTCTTACGCAGCGGCCTAATCGACTCGCGCGCAATCACCTTCGTCCCGATCGCCGCCTGAATCACCACTTCGAACAACTGGCGCGGGATCAGCTCCTTCAGCTTCTCGGCAATCTTGCGACCCCATTCGTAGGCTTTGTCCTTGTGAATGATGACGCTGAACGCATCCACCGCTTCGCTGTTGAGCAGCATGTCGAGCTTGACGAGCTCGCCCGTCCGGTAGGCGAGGAACTCGTAATCCAGCGACGCATAGCCGCGAGAGATCGTCTTCAACTTGTCGTAAAAATCGAGGATGATCTCGGCGAGCGGAAATTCCCAGTCGAACTCGACACGGGTCGGGTCGAGGTACTGCATGCCACCGTACACGCCGCGCCGCTCTTGTCCCAGGTTCATGATGCCGCCGATGTACTCGGCCGGCGCGAAGATACGCGCCTTCACGTAGGGCTCTTCGATGCGGTCCACCTCTGAGCCGTGCGGCAACAGGCTCGGGTTCTCGACCAGCTCCATGCTGCCGTCCGTCTTGTAGACGTGGTATTCCACGTTCGGAACCGTGCTGATCAGGTCGAGATCGAATTCCCGCTCGAGCCGCTCGCGCACGATCTCCATGTGCAACAGACCGAGGAAGCCGCACCGGAAGCCGAAGCCCAAAGCGACCGAGGTCTCCGGTTCGTAGTGCAGCGAGGCGTCGTTCAGCTGTAGCTTGGCGAGCGCGTCGCGGAGCTCCTCATACTGTTCGGCGTTGGTCGGATAGAGGCCCGCAAAGACCATCGATTGGATGTCACGATAGCCGGGCAGCAGCTCGACGTCCCGATACTCGGCGTCGAGGATGGTGTCGCCCGGGCGCGTCTCGCGCACGCCGCGCACGTTCGCGACCACGTAGCCGACCTCGCCGGCCTCGAGCTGCTCGGCCGGCTTGTGGCCCAGCTGCAGGTAGCCGACCTCATCCACCTCGTAGATATCGTCGCGGTGCGCGCCGAACGCAATTTTCATCCCCGGCTTGACCACCCCGTCAACCAAGCGGATCGAGGGGATCGCGCCGCGGTAGCGGTCGTAGTAGGAGTCGAAGATCAGCGCGCGGAGCGGCGCCTCATGGTTGCCGCGGGGGGGCGGCACGCGGGCGACGACGGCCTCGAGCAGCTCCGGGACCCCTCGCCCCTCCTTGGCAGAGATGCGGAGGATCTCATCCGGCTTCGTGCCGATTAGGTCATGGATCTCGTGGGCGCGCTTGTCCGGCTCGGCGCCCGGCAGATCGATCTTGTTGAGGACGGGTATGATTTCTAGCCCGGCGTCCATCGCCAGCAGGAGATTAGACAACGTCTGGGCCTGAATCCCCTGCGACGCATCCACGACCAGAATCGCGCCCTCGCAGGCAACCAATGACCGCGACACCTCGTACGTAAAATCGACGTGTCCTGGCGTATCGATGAGGTTGAGCTCATACAACTGGCCGTTTTTCGCGTGATAGCTCATCCGCACCGCATTCAGCTTGATCGTGATGCCACGCTCGCGCTCCAGGTCCATCGTGTCGAGGACCTGGTCGCGCATGAGGCGCTTGTCGAGCGTGCCGGTCAGCTCGATCAGCCGGTCGGCGAGGGTCGACTTCCCATGGTCGATGTGGGCGACGATGCAGAAATTACGGATATGGTCCTGGCGCATGCGGCGCTAAATATAGCGTGTAGCTTTAGTCAGCCTTCCTAAATGCCTCCCATCACCGGTTGGTTTGATCCTTCGCAGAAAGGCGGCGCGCTCCGGCTCGCCGCCAACAGTTATCTGCCCGCGAAAGGCGATCCTGCCGTGCGCCTGCCCGGTCTCCGCCGCGGGGATCTGATCGTACTCGACAATGGTCGCGTGACGACGGTGAACGGCGAGCCGGCAGGCCAGCTCGACGGGCGGCCCGATTTCGCTAATCTGGGCGCTGTCCATCCAAACCGTCCGCTGACGCTCGAGACGCCCAAGGCATCGAGTCCCCGCACCGCGGAGACGCAGCGCGTCGTCGATCTCATCTGCCCCTTCGGCTTCGGCCAGCGGGCGCTGATCGTCTCGCCGCCCAAAGCCGGGAAAACGATGATGTTGCAGGCGATCGCGGAGTCGGTGGCCGAGAATCACCCCAAAGCGATTTTGCTGATCCTGCTCGTGGACGAGCGGCCGGAAGAAGTCAGCGAGATGATCGACTGGGGGCGGGGGGAAGTGATCGCCTCGAGCTTCGACTTGCCGCACGAGCGGCACGTGGCCGCCGCGGACATGGTGTTCGAGCACGCCCGCCGGCAAGTCGAGCTGGGACGCGACGTCGTCATCGTCCTCGACTCGCTCACGCGGCTGGCCCGCTCCCACAATACGACGGGGCGGGGCACCGGGCGCACCATGTCGGGCGGGCTCGACGCGAATGCGCTGGCGAAGCCCAAAGGGCTGTTCGGCGCCGCGCGGGCCGTGCCCCCGAAGGATGGGGGGGGTTCGCTCACGGTGATCGCCACCGCCCTCGTCGAAACCGAAAGCAAGATGGACGACATCATCTTCGAGGAGTTCAAAGGGACCGGCAACGCCGAGCTGCGGCTGACGCGTGCGCTGGCTGACCGGCGCATCTACCCGGCGGTGGACATCGCGGCGAGCGGCACACGCCGCGAAGAGCTGCTCGCTGATGCAAAGACGGTCGAATCGAAACAAAAGCTCCGGCGGGCCCTCGTGGACCTCCCGCCGGAGCAGGCGATGCAAAGTCTACTGCAACAGATGAAGCGCGCTAAGACGAATGCCGAGTTGTTGAGCGCGATTTAGTGCTCTCGCGCCGCACGGCCATGACGTGCCCAGTCGCGGCATTCACCTGGACGTCGGTCAAACCCGGCCGGCCTTTCCGTTGAACCTTGAACGTGTACACGAGGCGGGTTTTCATCTTCGCGAGCGTAATGCCCTCGACATCGCCGGGGACGCGCTTCAGCGCGATGGCACGGGCGGAGTCTTCGCTGATCTTTGCTTTGGCAACGAGACTGTCCGGAACGTTCCGGTCTTGAGCAGCGAGTCTTCCGGCGGCGAACGTCAACGCCGTCACGAGCGTCAATGAGGCCAGCAGGCGCATATTTCAGGCTCCTGAGAAGGTGGTCGTCGCTTGTTGAGACCACACCATTCCCGGAGCCGTCACCGCAGGCGGAAATCCGCACCCCGGATCGCGACAAGCAGCGTGGGGACGGCAAATAACGTAATGGGCGTGGAGAGGATCAAGCCGCCGATCACGGCCAGCGCCAGCGGCCGCTGCAGCTCACTCCCCGCGCCGATGCCAAGTGCCAGCGGCAGCAGGCCGAACAGCGTGCACAGCGTCGTCATCAGGATCGGCCGCAGCCGGATGCGCGCCGCCTCCCTGATCGCCACCTCGAGCGGCACGCCCTCCTCGCGCATGCGCAGCCGCGTGAAGTCGAGCAGGATGATCCCGTTTTTCACGATCAGGCCGACCAGCAGAATCAGACCCATGAACGACGCCACGTTCAGCGCGGTCCCGGTCACGAGGAGCAGCGCCAGCGCGCCGACGAACGACACCGGCGCGACGAGCAGCACGATCAACGGCTCGACGAAGGATTCGAACTGCACGACCATGACCGCGCAGACACTGATCGCCGCGAGCGCCAGCACGAGCAATAGCGCGCGGAATGCTTCCTGCTGGCTCTCATACTGGCCGCCGAGGACGACGCGGACCCCCGCCGGGGCCGAGTGCGCGCGGAGCACCCGCCGGACCTCGGTCATCACGCCGCCGAGCGAGCGGCCGCTGACGTCGGCCGTCAGCGCGATCATCTGCTGCTGGTTCTCCCGTTCCAGGCTGATCCGTGACTGGGTGGGCGTGAACGTGGCCAGGCTACCGAGTGGCGTGACGCGTCCCGTGCCGCTCGCGACGACGGGCAGCGCGCGCAGCCGCAGCGGATTGTAGCGCACCGAATCGGGGACGCGCACTCGCACCCCAACGGGCCGGTCCTCGGTGCGGATCTCGCCGGCCTCGGTCCCGAGCAATGCCGCGCTCACGGCACTTCCCACATCCTCGGGCGTCATGCCGATCCGGTCAGCCTCGGCCTGGTTGATGCGCATCATGAGTTCGGGAGACGGCTCGGCCACGCCGTTGAACATGTCCTCGAGGCCCGTGACGCCCTCCAGGTCTGGCGCGAGGCGCTGCGCATACGCTTCGAGCGTATCGAGCCGTTCGCCGAACAGCTTGATCTCGACCGGTTTCGGGTTGCCCGCGAGGTCGTTGACCACGTCGGAGAGAATCTGCACGAACTCGATCCGGAGGCGGGGAACCGCCGCGTTCACCTCGTCCCGAACGCCGTCCATCACCGCGAAGATGTCGCGTGACCGCTCATTGGAAGGCTTGAGCCGGGCCACCAGGTCCCCCGTGTTCTGCGCCGTGGCGAACAGTCCCAGCTCGGCGCCCGTCCGTCGCGACGTCCCCGAGATCTCGGGGGTGGCGGCCAGGATCTGCTCGACGATACCGACCTGGCGGTTTGTCTCGGCCAACGCCGTTCCACCGGGCGTCCAGTAATCCAGCACGAACGCACCTTCGTCCATCTCGGGCAGGAAGCCCGTACCCACGAGACGCATGAGGATGATGCCCGCCACCCCAAAACCCAACGCAAGGGCGCCGATGCGCCGCGTGTGGTGCAGCACGGCCGCCAGCGCCCGCTCGTAGCGCGATCCCAGTGCGTCGAGCGCGCGCTGCGCTCGAGCCAGCGGCCCGGTAGTGGTGGACTCGACCTCGTGCGCGGTCACGAATTGCTCGGCGAGCAAGGGAATGATGGTCAGGGCAAGCACCAGCGACGCTAGTACAGCCACGGTGAGCGTTGTCGCGAGGGCCGCGAAAAATTGTCCCACGACGCCCTGCAGCAAACCCAGCGGCAGGAACACGACGACCGTCGTCAGGGTCGACGTGGTCACCGGCCAGATCAGCTCCTGCACCGCCGCGCGAATCGCCTGCAGACGATCGGTCGTGAGCCGCAGGTGGCGGGCGATGTTCTCCGTGATGACGACCGCATCGTCGATGACGAGGCCGATGGCGATCGCCATCGCGCCGAGCGTCATGAGATTGAAGGTCTGACCGATCATGCTCATGATGAACACCGTGATCGCGAGCGTGAGCGGGATCGATGCGGCACTGATGGCCGTGATGCGGCCGTGACGGAGGAAGACCAGCAGCACGATGACTGCCAGCGTCGCGCCGATCAGCATCGCGTCTCGCACCGAGCGGACGGCTTCGCGCACGAGCTCCGCCTGGTCGTAGACCGGCTTGAGGTGCACGCCGGGAGGCAGCGAGGGCGCGACGGTCGCCATGATTCGCGCGACACTGTCGGCGAGCGCCAGCGTGTTGCCGCCGACCTGCCGTGTCACGTTGATCAGCGCCGCGGGCTTGCCGTCTCCCGCGATGATCCGGACATGGTCCTCGGTGCCCAACTGCACGCTCGCGACGTCCCGGACGCGCAGCCCGCCGCGGATGACCACTGCGCCGATGTCGTCGGGCGCATGAGCTTCCTGATCCGTCACGATCAAGTACTGCCGATAGTCCTGCGCGACCCGCCCGACCGCCTGTACGGTGATGGCACGCCGGATCGCGTCCGCCAGATCGGCGTAGGTCATTCCCTGCGACGCGAGACGGCCAGGGTCGGCGATCACCTCGAGCTCGCGCACGTCGGAGCCCTGCACGTCGACGCGTCCGACGCCGGGCACGCGGGAGATCAACGGCTTGATCTCGTAGCGTGCGAGGTCGTACAGCGTCGCGGGCTCTCCGCCCTCGACGTTGTAGGACACGATTGGGAACAAGGATGGTGTGAGCTGTTCGACCTCGATGCTCTGATTAGTAGGAAGCGCGCTCTGGACCTGGTTCACGCGGGCGCGCACCAGTTGCAGCGCCTGATCCATGTTGGTCCCGGGCGCGAACGTAATCGAGATCTCGCTGGCGCCGCGGATCGAATGCGAGCGGACGCGCGTTACGCCGGGCACGATGCTCACGGCTTCCTCGAGCGGCCGTGTGATACTGAACACGACCTGGCGCGCGCCGAGTGTCGAGCCCTGGGCGACGATCGTGATACGCGAGAACCGCAGCTCTGGGTAGATGGCGGACGGGAGCCGCAACGCCTTCCAGACCCCGGCGGCGCTGAGCAGGGCGACGAGGAGATACACGAGTCGTTGCTGGCGACTCAGGATGTCGAAGAGCTTCACCGCCGCGCGCCGCCGATTCTGGCGCTGTCCTGCACGCCGTACGCCCCGGTGGTTACGACGGTCTCGCCGGTAGCGACGCCCGACAGGATCTCGGCGAGTGATTCGGTGCGGCCGCCGACGGTGACCGCTCGCGCGTGCGCGATGCCGGCCGAGTCAACGACGAAGACGCGGTAGCCATCCCCCTCGGGAACCAGGGCGTCCACGGGAATCACCACGGCGCGCGGGTTCACGCCCGTGACGATGCGGCCGACGACCGACTCGCCGATCCGCAGCGCCCGCGTCGGCGCGGTGAGCCGCGCCCGCACCGCGACCGCGCGCGACGCGGAATCCACCGCCACCCCGATGCTCGTTACCACACCCGGACCGAGCGCCTCGACGCTCGTGCCTTCACCGCTCGTAACCGTGGCCGTATCGCCACGATGGATGCGGCTCGCCTCCGCCGGCGAGACGTTGAAGACGATGTCCAGCGCCATCGGGTCGGCGACTTCGACCATGGTCTGGTTCGCATCGACGGACGCGCCCAACACAGCGCTCATGCGCGTCACGACGCCGTTCAAGGGAGCGCGCAGCGTTGCCAGCTCCTGCGCGCGTCGCGCCGTGACCGCGGCGGCCTGGGCCGCGGCAAGGTCGGCGGCGGCCTGGCCGCTGTCTTTTTGGGCGAGTACGCCGGCCTGGACGAGTCGCACGGCGCGCGCGTAGGCGCGCTCTGCGTTCGCGAGCGCGGCCGCAGCGCTTTGTGCCGCCGCTTCGAACGGCGCGCGTTCGAATTCGATCAACGGATCGCCTTTGGCGACGGCCTGGCCCGCGACCACGAAGATGCGCGCGACGCGCGTCTGTCCCGGTGGTGCGAGCGAGGCGAAGCGATCCGGCCGCGGCAGCACCATCCCGATTGCGCTGACCTCGTGCGGGAAGGCGCGAGTCGTCGCGACGCTCGTGGAGACGCCGAGCACGCCGGGTTCGCGCGAGACATCCTGCCCGTTCCCCGAGCCCCGGCCGCCGCACGCCGCGCCGACTCCAGCCAGCGCGACACTCATCCAGACGCGGCGGTTCACGGCTCGTCCGGAGCGGCGGTGAGCATCTTCAGGGCACGGGCTGCCGCGTCGGCGGTGGCGAGGTCGTCGATGTAACGCGCCAGGATCTCGCGCGCGTTACGCTGCGCCTCGAGCACGTTCGCCAGCGGGATCGCGCCCTCGCTGTAAGCCTGCAGCGACATCGTCGCCACGCGGTTGGCGCTCTCGACGAGTCCCGCGCTGCGCCGCAGCCGATCGCGTGCGGCGACCAGGTCGCGGCGCGCGCGCGCGACGGCGGCTGCGGTCTCCCGCCGTGCCAGGTCGAGCTCGGCGCTGGCTCGATCGCGCTCCGCAGCCGCACGGAGCACGTCGCCGCGGCCGAAGTTGAAGAGCGGGAACGGCAGCGAGAACCCAACGACCGGCAACAGCTGATGCGGTATGGGGCTCGCGGGGTCGCCCGTGTCGAAGCCGAATTGGACGCTCGGCGCGAAGCGACTGCGGCGCGCGAATGCCAGCGACCGTTCCGCGGAACGCAGCGACGCCTCGGCCGCAGCGATGGGGAGCAGCACGCGACCCTCCGTCGGTGCGCTGTCGGGTGGTGGACGCAGCGAATCCACCAACAGGATCGCCGGCTGGTCGCCGGTCAGGCCCATTTGCAATTGCAGCGACAGCAGCTTCTCGAGCGCCGCGAGCGAGTCATCCGCGGCGGCGTTCGTCAACTGACCCGCATTCACCGCGGCGAGCCGGACGTCGAGCTCGCTCACGTCGCCCACGTCCCGCCGCAGCTCGGCGATCCGCAGCAGGCTGTCGGCATCGAGGGCGGTGCGGCGAGACAAACGGGCCAGCAGCGCGGCCGCGAGGCTGCGGGTGTACGTGGTATCCACGTCGAACCGAATCGCCGCGCGCTCGAAGGCGAAGCGATAGCGCGCGGCGTCGCGCGCCGATTCCGCCGCCCCGATCCGGGCGCCGCGCAGCCACGGAAGGTCGAGGGGCAGCTCGCCGACGGCGTGATAGTTCGGCGTGTCCTTCGTGTAGCTCCCCGACACCGTGGGATTCGGAAATGCCCGGGCTGCCCGCGCGGCGCCCAACGCCGCCGTCGTATCGGCGCGGGCGAGCGCCACGCGCGCGCCGCGGGCCAGCGCGGCGGCGACGGCATCGGCACGCGTGACCTGCTGCTGAGCCACTAACGCGAACGGAAACAGCACCGGGGTCAGAACTGACACGAGGCGCATGGCCACGAAGCTAGTGTCTCTACCTTACAGCAGGCTTACGCGGCAGGAAATGCGATTTCGACGCGGGTTCCGGTGGCGTCGGAGGCGACGGAAATCCGGGCGCCGTGGAGGTCGGCGATCCAGCGCGCGATCGGAAGGCCGAGCCCCGAGCCCTCGGCAAGGGTGCGGGCGCTCTCACCACGGTAGAATCGCTCGAAGATTCGCGGCAGCTGGTCGGACGGGATGCCGACGCCGCTGTCTGACACGATGACGGAGCGCCCGCCGTCGCGGGCGGTGACATCCAGCCGCACGCGGCCGCCCTCGGGCGTGTACTTGATCGCATTGTCGAGCACGATGAGGACGAGCCGCTCCACGAGTCCCGCGTCGCCGCTGATTTGCGCTTCTTCGAACGATCCGACGACCAGCGCCACCCCTTTGCGCTCGGCCAACGCCCGAGCCGCTGCGACGACCTGCGAGACGACATCGTCGAGGTACAGCGACGCCCGCACGACCTGTCGCTCACCGGCATCGGCCCGCGCGAGTGTGAGCAGGTCGCCTACGATTCCCCCCAGCCGGTCCGCCTCCCGCTCGATTGCCTGAAAGGCGGCGGTGTCACCCGTGGCGTCACGCGGTTGCGCGAGCGCGAGCTCGGTCCGGGTGCGAAGGATCGTCACGGGCGTCCGCAGCTCGTGCGCGGCATCGGCCATGAAGCGACGCATCTGCTCCATCGAGCGCTCGACCGGAATCGTGGATTTTCGAGCGAGCATGAAGCCGCCGGCCGCCACCAGCAACAGCGCCGCCAGCGCGGCCGCGCCGAAGATCCCGATCAACGACGCGTACTGCTCCCGGATATTCGGCCGATCGGCGACCGCGGCGGCGACGTACGTCGTGCCTGAGTGTCCCACGAATCGCTCGGCGTGCAGCCGCCGCTCGTGGCTGCCGCCCGTGACGTGCTGCACGTCGGCGCTGCCATTCGTCGTTGCCGCGCGCGCCGCTTCGACAATCCAGGCTTCGGCGTTGGGTGGGGTGAGTGGTCCTCCGTTGGCGTCGAAGAGGTACAGCTCGCGATCGGGAATGTGGAGCTCTTCCACGGCATCCGCCGCGCCGCCAGCCGCGCGCTCGTTCTCCAGATCATGCGTCGCGCCCACGATCGCCGCGGTGGCCGCGGCGAGTGAGAGATCGAGGCGCCGCGATACCTGCGTCCCGATCGCCACGAACAAACCGGCGCCGAGCAGCACCAGGATGAGCGTGAAGGTCGCCGCGTACCACAGCGTGAGACGAACCCGCAGCCGGCTGAGGCTCATCCGGATACACCGAGACGATAACCGGCGCCGCGCACGGTGCGGATCAGCTTCGGCTCGAAGCCGTCGTCGATCTTGCTGCGCAGGCGGCGAACCAGCACTTCGAGCACGTTGGCGAAAGGATCGTGGTTGTTGTCCCAGACGTGCGCCGTAATCGCGGACCGATCGACGACCTGTTCCAAGTGGCGCAGCAGGAGCTCGAGCAGGGCGAATTCCTTCGCGGTGAGATCAATCGATCGGCCGCTGCGGCGCACGTGGCGGGCGCCGAGGTCTACCTCGAGATCGGCGACGCGCACGATGGTGGGGGTGAGTGTCAAGGCGCGGCGGCGCGCCAGCGCCTGCAGCCGAGCGACCAGCTCGCGAAACGCGAACGGCTTCGTGAGATAGTCGTCGGCACCAACTTCGAGGCCGCGCACGCGATCGTCCACGGCGTCGAGCGCCGTCAACATCAGGACGGGCACGCCCACTTTCTGGCGACGCAGATCGGCGCAGAGGTCGAACCCGCTGCCGCCCGGCAACCGGACGTCGAGGATGACGACGTCGTAGTCGCCGATGAGCGCCTGCTCGCGTCCCTCCGCAAACCCCGCCGCCACCGTCGGGTCGATGCGATGCTCGCGCAACCCATCACGCAGGAGACCTGCGAGTTCCGGGTCGTCTTCGACGATCAGTACGCGCACCAGCCTAAGATAGGCGCGCCCCCGCCCGCGGTCATCCCGGGTCGGGGGCGTCCCTTCACCTGATGCCGTTAGTTAGCGCTGACGATGCGCTTGTAGCTGTCCGGATTCCACTTCGGCCGCTCGGCACTGTTCGCGACGTCGAGGCCGAGGTAGAAGATGAGCTGCGCGACGCGCGACTCCTTTTCCGCGTCGATCTTGTCCGGCGAGTCACCCACCTTGTGGTAATCGATGTGGGTGCCGCTGAAGAAAAACAGGATCGGCACGCCCTTCTTCGCGAAGTTGAAGTGATCGGAGCGCCCGTAGAAGTTCTCGCCGGGCCACTTATCGTCGATCGGCTGCATGTTCAGCTCGCGATGCGCCGCGGCGACCCGGTTCAGAGTTGCGCCGAGATCCGAGTGTTCCTTCCCGATCGCGACGATGGTGTCCTTCCAGTTACGACCGATCATATCGATGTTGAGATCGGCGACCATGCTGGTGATCGGCACCGTGGGATGATCGACAAAGTATTGGCTGCCCCACAGTCCCTTTTCTTCGCCGCTCACGTTCAGGAAGATGATCGAACGCTGGGGGCGCGGCCGCAGCCCCGAGAATGCCTCGGCGATCTCCACGACGGCGGCCGTGCCTGAACCGTCGTCGTCGGCGCCGTTGCAAATCGAGTCTGCCCCCTCGGCCTGGCAGCTGCCGCTGCCCCGTGGTCCCGCGACCCCGATGTGATCCATGTGCGCGCTGAACACCACGTATTCGTTCTTGAGTGTCGGATCGCTGCCCTCGAGAATGGCAACCACGTTGGGCGCGGACTTCTTCTCGCGCACAGCCATTCGCGCGTGCACGTGCAGCTGGACGTCTCCCAACGGCCTCGCCTCGAACGCTGCCGCGGACTGCGCGCCGGCCAGATCGAGCCCGAATTGCGCCACGATCGGCTGGAACGAGGACATCCGCATGAGCAGGATCGGGCCACCGACGGAATTGTTGGGGTCGCGGGACTGCGGCCGACGTCTGCGACTGACAATCCTCGACCAGTCGGAGTCATCAGCGGACGTGAGCAGCACGACGCCAGCGGGCTTCCAGGCGAACAGCCTCTGCCGGTCACGAAAACGGGGGCTCGCGAAGATCACTATCTTGCCCGCGAACGTGGCCGTGTCCGCAGTCAGCGGACCGGTCAACGGACCCGTGACCAACACCACGCCGCCCGCGTAGTCGCCGCTTTCAAAGTTGTTATCGGAAAACACGAAGTCCTTCCCGTACTTCATCGTGGCGCCGCCGCCGCCGCCGCCGCCGTGCACGAATGCCACCGAGCTCTCGGCGACGACTTGCACGCGATCCAGTGAGTAGCGCTGAATGAACGTCCCGTTGTTGCCACCTGGCGTGAGGCCCAGCCGGCGGTACTCGCGCCCGATGTAGGCTGCGACTTTGTCGAGCTCGGCACTCGGTGTGTCACGACCACGCATGGAATCATCGGCAATGATCCCGATGCGCCGGCGGATATGGGCCGGCAGGATAGTTTGCGCCGCCCGCTGTACATCGGCCGGTGATTGGACGAACAGGGCGTTCGAGACCAACAGCATTGCGAGCAAGACAGCCTCAAGAAAAGGAAGGGATGAAAAGCTAACGCGCCCGATCGTGTGAGACTACGATCGGGCGCGTCAGGTTTCAGTCTGAACGTTCAAGGCTTGCGACGCCGCACCTCAGGCTCATCCCGCGGCTTGGGAGCCTCCCGTGGCGGATCGCGGCGCGGCTCCGCACGGGGCTGGGGCTGGCTGCGCGGTTCGTTGCGCGGCTCCACGCGCCGCGGTTCATTGCGCGGCTCGTTGCGAGGCTCGTTCCGCGGCTCCACGCGCCGGGGCTCGTCACGACGTGGCTCCGAGCGCGGCTCGACGACGCGCGGTTCCACGCGCCGCGGCTGGTCGTCGCCCGAGCGGGGCTGAACGCGGGGCTGATCCGCAGGCGGCAGCACCATCGGCCGATCAGTCCGCTTGCCATCTTGCCGGTCCGGCCCATCGGGACGGTCGCGCCGGCCCCCGCCGTTGCCAGGCTGATCATTGCCGCGGTTGCCACGGTCGTCGTTCCCGCGGTTACCACGATCGTCGTTGCCGCGATTACCGCGGTCGTTGCCGCGATTATCATGATCGTTGCCGTTGTTGCCGCGATCATTACCGCCGTTGTTACGGTCGTCGCCGGGGCGACCGCGACGTTCGCGCACGTTGGGGGGCGGCACGCTGCCGAGTCCGCCGATATCCCGGCCCGTTACTCCGCGCCGCGTGTTGTCGTTGACCGGCCGCTCACGCTCGCGAGTGACGAAGGCATCGCGGCTGGGACGATCGCTTCCCCAATTCTTAAAGATGAAGCGAGGCTGCGGGCGATAAGGCCGCACGAACACGACGCGGGTGCCGCCGTAATACCGGTACGGATAGTACCAGGGATCGTCGTACACGAACATGCGGAAGCGCACGCACGAGTCGAAGTAGGGATCCCAGTACGAATAGCTGACGTAGGTGTGGCAGTCGTAGCACAAGAAGCGCGGATAATCGTAGTGCTGACCGACATTGTACGAGATGACGTCGTAGTCCCAATCGACGTACCCGTCGGGCACGATCCGCTCCGCGAGATCGGTCATGGCGACATACGGATCACCGCGCACGCGGCCATCCGCGATCACACGATAGTCCCAGTGCTGGCCACTTTCGATTTGGTCGTAGACGAACGGGTCAGCGGAGGTCACCGCAAAGACGTAACCGACGCCAGGGTAGTCATCGATCGTGAAGGCTTCGCGGGCGAGCTCATTCCCGTCGACTTCGAGGTCACGGCCGCCGCGCGCGAAGTTGTCTTCCCACGGGTCGCGGGGGAACAACACGCGAATACGACCGTCCGTATCCACGCGGAAGATCGTGACGTAGGCATCCTGATCGAGGCGGAAATACAGCCGGACCCGCTCGCCACGGGTATAAACGGCCGCGTCGCCGCGGTTTGTCCACAGCTCGATTCGCGGGCGGTAAACGCTGGGATCCCGCGGCGTGGACGTGGACAGGACGGCCAGGCTGAGCATCGCTAGGTTTGCGAACATGGTGCCTCCCGCCCCAACCAGGGCAGAGACTGTGCCAGCGCTATAATAGGCGTAAATTATATTGTTATAATGACTTGGCTGTATTGTGATCCAATCCGCCTGTCCCATGGCAAGGACATTTCTTGGTTCAGCGCCTAGACCTGCTCGATCCGGCCGACGTTGCCCGCCTCGGCGGCATCGAGATCGTCGCTGAGGGCGTCGTTGAGGGATTCCTTGCCGGAATGCATCGATCTCCCTTCCGTGGGTTCTCGGTGGAATTCACGGAGCACCGCGCCTACCAGGCGGGCGATGAGCTGAAGTATCTCGACTGGCGGATCCTCGGGCGCTCCGATCGTCTGTTCGTCAAGCAATTCGAAGAAGAGACAAATCTCCGCTCGATGGTCCTGGTGGACGCGAGCCGCTCCATGGCGTGGCAGGGGAGTCCCGAACGCTTGACCAAGCGCGCATATGCGGATCGGCTCGCCGCCGCGCTGGCATTGATTCTGTTACGGCAGCGCGATGCAACGGGACTCGTGACCTTCGATGAGCAGGTACGGCAGGTGATCCCCGCGCGAGTCAAGGCGGGTCAGTGGACGCGCATCGTGCGTGCCCTGCTGGACACGCCAGATGGCCAGGGGACTGCGGCGCACGCCGCGCTGCAACGTCTGACCGCCCTGCTCGCACGCCGTGGAATGGTCGTGCTCGTCTCGGATCTGTTGTTCGATCGTGAGCTGGCACTGACCGCGTTGCGATATCTGCGGCATCGCGGCCATCAGGTCGTGGTCTTTCACCTCATGGACCCGGCGGAAGTCGAGCTCAGTGGTCCGCCCGAAGTGCGGTTCAAGGATCCCGAATCAGCGGTGAGCGTCGTGGTCCGGCCGCGTGAGCTGGCGCGGGCGTACGCGGACACGGTGCGCCGCGAGATCGCCGCGTGGCGGAAGGCGTGCCGCCGGCATGGCATCGCCTACCATCACGTCCAAACCGACATGCCGTTCGGCCTCGCGCTGCGCCTGTTGACGTGAGCTTCCTTCATCCGCTGGCACTCCTGGGATTCGCCGCCGCCGCGATCCCGGCATTGCTTCACCTGTTGCAGCGACGCGTCCCACCCGAAGTCGATTTCCCCCCCGTCCGGTATCTGAGCGCGGCGGAACGCGAGAGCGCTCGACGGCTGAAGCTTCGGCACCTGTTGCTGCTGATTCTTCGCACGGCGTTGATCGTGGCTATCGTGCTGGCGGCAGCGCGACCGCTTGTGCCGCTGCGTGGCGGCGGCGCGCATCAGCCGACGGCTGCCGTCATCATTCTGGATAATTCGCCGTCTTCTGGAGCGATCGTGGACGGCGCCCCCGTCCTGGAACGGCTGCGGGTCGTGGCGCGCTCATCCATCGCCCGCACGACGTCTGCCGATCGCGTGTGGCTGATGCTCTGCGACGGCGTGCTCCGTGGGGGCACCCGCGAGGCACTGCTCGCCACGATCGACAGCACGCGCTCCGGCTGGCTGCGGCTGGATCTGGTGCAGGCCGTCGAACGCGCAGCTCGAATGGTGAATGCCCAGCCGGTAGTGGGCCGGGAAGTGCACGTGCTCAGCGACTTGCAGCGTACGGCGCTCGCGTCGGGTCAGGCAGTGGTGCCGAGCGACGTCCGGGTGTTGGCGCTCGCTCCAGGACGTGGGGTACCCAATCGCGGAATCGCTGCCGTCACGGTGTCCGAAGGAGCCGCGGTGATCGAGTTGAGCGGCGCGCAGCTCGATAGCGGCGGTACACCGCAGCCGGTGCCGGTCACGATCCGCATCGGGGCCGGCCCGAACCGAGGAGAAATCGCTGCCCGGGGATTGGCGACCCCCGGCCGCGAAGGTTCCGGAGGAGCGACGCGCGCGGCGGTCACCGTGTCGCTGCCGGCGCAATCGCTCGCGCCGGGCTGGTGGGTCGGCGAAGCGGCGCTCGAGCCTGACGAGCTGCGCGCTGATGACCGCCGGCCGTTCGCATGGCGCGTAGCGCCGCCCGCGAGAGCCATGGCGACACCAAGTGCTGGATCGTTCGTCGCGGCAGCGCTCGCAGTGCTCCAGGCGGGCAGGCACATCAGCGATGGCCGCGACGTCGTGATCAGCGGCGGTGACCTCCCGAGCAGTCCCCATGCGATCGTGCAGCCGCCCGACGATCCGGCGCTCGTCGGGCAGGTAAATCGCGCTCTGGGGTCGCGGGGCGTGCCCTGGCGCTGGGGTCCGTTAAGCACGCCCGGCGTGCTTACCGCGTCCGAGCGCGCGGGGCTCAACGGAGTGCCGGTCGTGCGGCGCTACCGTATCGAGGCAGCGGGCAGCGGCGAGGAGGGAGCCAGTGAGGTGCTCGCGACGGTCAATGGAGAACCCTGGCTCGTGAGGTCAGGCTCTGTCGTGTTGCTCGGCAGCCGCCTGGACACGGCCTGGACGGCGCTGCCGGCCGCCCCTGGGTTTGTGCCGTTCGTCGACGCGCTGGTCAACCGGATTGTGATGGGCGAAGCCGAAGTCGCGGCGGCCGAAGGCGCGCCCCACGTAGAGTTTCGCACCCGCGGGACGGATACGATCGGCGCGACGGTGTTTGGCCCGGACGCGCGCGAGTCCGACCTCACGCCCGCGACCACAGCGCTGGTCACGGCCGCATTGGGCGGCAAGGACCGCACGTCGGTCTTGAGCGCCGATCGTTTTGGCGCCGAGGGCTTCTCCGGTACGCGACGCGCCGACGCCAGCGGGATCCTGCTGCTTCTCGCCCTGCTGCTCGCGGCCGCGGAGTTGGGAGTCGCGACCCGGACGCGCTGATGCCGCTCGACTTTCTGCTCGAAAGGTTCCACGACCTTCCCGCTACGCGCTCGCTCAAGGAGCGCCTGCCATCGCCCGGAAAACGGATCGGAGTGGGGGGGCTACCCGGCTCGAGCGCCACGGTGCTGGTCGCGACGCTCGCACGGGGGTTGCCGCAACGTGTCTTTACGGTCATCGCGCCGACCCCCGCCGATGGGGAGCGCTGGCTCGCGGATTTGCAGACGCTGCTGGGATCCGACACCACCGCACTCTATCCCCAGCGCGAGTCGCTCGGCGCCGAGGAGCCGCATTACGAGCTCGCGGGTGAGCGGATCGAGACGCTCGAGGCGCTGCTCCGCGGCGCGGTGCGCGTGTTGGTCACGACCGCGCGAGCCAGCGCGGAGCGGACTGCAGTCCCGGCGGCGCTCGAGCAGGCGCGGCTCGTAATCGAGGTCAGTAAAGAGGAAAGGCGCCTGACCGACACCGCACGGCGGCTCGACGTCATGGGTTACGCGCGCGTGCCCACCGTCACGGAAGTCGCGCAGTACAGCGTGCGGGGCGGGATCCTGGACGTCTACGGATTCGGCATGGCGACGCCGGCCCGCATCGAGTGGTGGGGCGACGAGGTCGCTTCGGTGCGTGGCTTCGATCTCGATTCGCAGCGTTCGGGCGACACGCTGGACCGCGTTACGGTTCTCCCCGTGCGCGCGGAGTCGGTGCACAGCCAATTGCAGGTAGAGGCGCAGCATGCCGCGCCCCTACGAACGAACCTGCTCGCTCTACTCCCCAGCGACACGATCGTCGTCACGGATCAGGAATCGGCCGTCGAGCGCGAAGTCGAGCGAGCGTGGGCCGATGCCGCGCATCATCTCGAGGTCGCCCGCCGCCTGGGAGAAGAGCCGCCGCCGCGCGAAGAGCTGCTGATCGATCCACGAGCATGGCGGGCACGGCTGACCGGCCTCGCGCGTATCGCGGTGTCGGACGCCGAAACGGAGCAGCGGTTTCCACTCGCGCCGCCCGAGCACGTCGACCGGGACTTGAAGCGACTGCGCCAGATCGTCGCCCAGCCTCCGCCGACGGTCATTCTGTGCGACAACGAAGGACAGCTCGAGCGCCTGGAGGAGCTGCTCGGCGCGGATCGGGCGACGCTCGCCGTCGGCGCCATCGACGGCGGCTTCATTATGCCGACGCTGCGCGTGCTCACCGATCACGAGATCTTTCGTCGCGCGCGCCGGCTGCGGCGGCCGCGTCGCTATCGCAGCGCGGTCTCCACCGCTGCGTCGCGACCACTGACACCGGGTGGATACGTCGTCCACCTGGAGCATGGGATCGGCATCTACCGCGGGTTGCAAACGATCGCGGTGGGAGCCGATGGGGCGACGCTCGAGGTCGCGGTCGTCGAGTACGAGGGTGGCGATCGCCTCAACGTGCCGCTGTACCGCATCGACCAGCTGGAACCCTACCGCACTGCCGGTGATGGCGACGCCCCGCCGCCGCGTCTGCACCGGCTCGGCGCGACGACGTGGCAGCGACAACGGGACAAGGCGCGGGCCGCGATCCGGGCGATGGCGGCGGAACTGCTCGATCTGTACGCCCGCCGGCAGCTTGCGACGGGCTACTCCTTCCCGACCGATACGCCGTGGCAGCGCGAGCTCGAGTCCGCCTTCCTTTATGAAGACACCCCGGACCAGCGCCGGGCCTCGGATGAGGTCAAGCGGGATATGGAGCGCGCCCGTCCGATGGATCGGCTGCTCGTCGGCGACGTCGGATACGGAAAGACCGAGGTCGCCGTGCGCGCGGCGTTCAAGGCGGTGCAGGCAGGGAAGCAGGTGGCGGTCCTCGTGCCCACGACGATTCTCGCCGAGCAGCACGGTCGCACGTTTCGCGAACGGCTCGCCGATTACCCGGTGCGCATCGAGGTGTTGTCCCGCTTTCGCTCGACCAAAGAGACTGCTCCCCTGGTTCAGCGGATCGGCGCCGGCGAGGTCGACATCGTGATCGGGACCCACCGGTTGCTCTCGCCGGACGTCACGTTCAAGGATCTCGGGCTGCTGATCGTGGACGAAGAACATCGCTTCGGCGTGCGGCACAAGGAGCGCCTCAAGGCGCTCAAGCTGAGCGTGGACGTCCTGACGTTGACTGCCACACCGATTCCGCGCACGCTGCACCTGTCGCTGGCCGGCCTGCGGGACCTCGGGCTACTCGAGACGGCGCCGAAGGACCGCTCCCCCGTCCTCACCTTCGTCGAGCCCTGGGACGATGCGCTGCTCGAGGAGGCGATTGCGCGGGAGCTGGATCGCGGCGGGCAGGTCTACTTCGTTCACAATCGCATCGAAACGATTGAAACCGTGGCGGCGCGCGTGCGCGCACTGGCACCGCGCGCGCGGCTGGCGGTGGCGCACGGGCAGATGCGCGAAACCGACCTCGAAGCGGTCATGGGCCAGTTCGTGCGGGGTGAAGTGGACATCCTCGTCTCGACGATGATCGTCGAGTCGGGTCTCGACGTCCCCAACGCCAACACGATGATCGTGGACCGCGCCGATCGCTTCGGCCTCGCGCAACTGTACCAGTTGCGCGGACGGGTCGGGCGGAGCCACCGGCGCGCGTTCTGCTATCTGCTCGTGCCCGATCAAGTGGATGCCCAGGCGGAGGAACGTTTGCAGGTGCTCGAGCATCATACTGATCTGGGATCGGGCTATCGCATTGCGCTGCGGGATCTGGAGCTGCGCGGAGCCGGAAACCTGCTCGGCGGCGAGCAGTCGGGGCACGTGCAGGCCGTCGGCTTCGACATGTATCTGCGATGGTTGGAAGAGACGGTGCGCGGCCTGAAACACGGAGAGCCGGGAGCGGGGAGCAGGGAGCAGTTCAGCCCGCCCGATGTGACACTCGACGCGCCGGCGCATTTGCCGGACGAATACGTCGCCGACGACGACGCGAAGCTCGATTTGTACCGGCGGCTGGCGCGCGCTGAGCAACCAGGTGAGATTGAAGCCGTTCGTGACGAGCTGCGTGACCGCTTCGGACGATTACCGGCGGCCGCTGAGCGGCTCCTGCTCGTCGCCGAGCTGCGCGCGCTGGGTGCCCAGGCCGGTTTGGAGACGGTCTTGATCAAGGGCGACGAAGCGCGGCTCACATTCCGGCGTGACGCGTCGCCACGGCTAGCGGGGCTGCAGGTGGCCCTTGAGGCGGTGCAGTTCGAAGCCGACGTGCGGCGCGCGATGCCGCTCTCCCTCAGGCTCCGCCGGCTCGGCGGAGAGTCGATCGGCCCCGGCCTGGTCCGGGCGCTCACGGCCGTTCTGCGGGACCATCACGAGTAACGAGAGAAAGAGGAAACGGATGCGACGTTTGAGTCTGGTGTTGCTGGCGCTGACCTCGCTCACACTGTTCGGCTGCGACGCGCTGCGCGACGCGTTCTCGCCGCGCGCGGACGTCGTCGCGCGCGCCAACGATCAGACCTTGACGGTGGAACGGCTGGCCGGCTGGGCGGGCCAAAGCAAGCAGGTACCGCTCGATCCCCAGACGTTGGGGCGCGTGTCGCGCTACTGGGTGGAGTACACGGTGTTCGCGGAAGCGCTGGCTGCGGGGCGGAATCTGCGCGACTCCGCGATGGCGGCGACGGCGATGTGGCCCGTGGTGTCGCGGCTCAAATGGCAGCGCTTCCACGACCGGCTCGTCACGAGTCAAAACCTCACGCCCCAGCAAGTGGACTCGGCCTATCAGAGCGGTCCCTACCGCGTGTTCCAACACATTCTGCTTCGGGTGCTGCCCGCCCCGGGCACCAAGACGACCGACGCGAATGCCCTGGTCAGAATCGATGACCAGAAGCGTCGTCAGGCCGAGCAGCTGCTCCCTCAGGCGCGCAGCGCCGGCGTGCGCTTCGCGCAGCTCGCGTCACGCTATTCGGAGGATCCCACGTCCAAGGTCGCGGGCGGATCGCTGGGCCTCTCGACCCACGGCCAGTTCGTGCGGGAGTTCGACGATGCCGCCTGGCAGCTCGCGCCCGGCGGCGTGAGCGGGGTGGTGAAGAGCCAGTTCGGCTACCACATCATTCGTCGTCCGCCCCTGGCGGAGGTTCGGGACTCGTTCCGGATCGGCCTGCAGGATCGGATGTCGCGGCATACGGACTCGGTCTACATGGACAGCGTCGTCGCCCAGCGAAAGATCCAGCCGGTGAGCCGGGCGCCCGACTATGCTAAAGCGGCGGCGCAGGATATCGATGCGGCGCGCTCCAGCAGCCGGGTGCTCGTGAAGTATCGCGGTGGATCGCTCAAGGTACGGGACTTCGCGCGCTGGCTGGATGCGCTCGACCCCCAGATCATCAACGCGCTGCCGCAGGCGAACGACGAGCAGATCAACCAGTTCCTCAAGTCTCTCGCGCAGCAACAGCTGATGCTGGAGCAGGCGGACTCCGCCAAGGTCACGCTGACGGCGGAAGACTGGCAGCGGGTGCGCCAAGAGCATGATTCCACGATGGTCATGATCACCAACGTTTTGAACTTGTCGCCGGAGCTGCTCCGCGATTCGGCCGGCGCGTCGCCCACCGCGCGCGTGAATTTCGCTCTGGGACGCGTGAACGACTACTTCGACCGCGTGTTCCACGGACGGGCGCGCTTCTATCCGCTACCCGCGTTCCTGGCCGACGCCCTGCTCGCGGACGCCCGGTGGACCGTGGACGCCGCGGGCGTGCGACGCGCGGTCGAGCGGGGTCAAGAGATCCGGTCCGACTCCGCCCAGGCGTCCAACGCGCCGCGCATGACGCCGGCACCGGGACCCGCGCCGATCGACACGTCGAGAAGGCAGACGCCATGATAAAAGCTCTCACGGTACTCCTTGCGGCGTCGCTGGTCGCGGCGACCGCTGCTGCACAAACACTCGATCGCATCGTCGCGATTGTGGGGACGCGTCCCATTCTGGCGTCGCAGATCGAAGAGGAAATGGTGCAGCAGCAGGCGCAGGGGCAGCCGCTGCCGACCGACTCCGCCGGGCTCGCCACCATGCGGCGTCAAGTCCTCGACCGCCTGGTCGAGCTCGAGATCCTCGTGCAGCAGGCGGAGCGGGACACCTCGATCAAGGTGACGGACCAGGAGGTCCTCGATCAGGTGGAGCAGACGTACCAGAACGTCCGCAAGCAATTCACCTCGGAGAACGATTTCCGCGATCAGATTCGCCAGGCGCGGTTCGGATCGGTCGAAGAGTGGCGCCGCTGGCTGGCCGACGAGCAGCGCCGGCAGCTGTACGCGCAACGCTTGATCGAGGCGCAGCGACAGAAGGGGAAGCTGCGCCCGATTCCGCCGACCGACGCGCAAATGCGCGAATTCTGGGAGCAGAACAAGGACCAGCAGCCGAAGCGGCCCGCGACGGTTTCGTTCCGGCAGATCGTCCTCAAGCCGACCCCGGACTCGGCCGCGCGCCAGCGTGCGTTGCAGCTCGCCGAGTCGCTCGTGGTGGCGCTGCGCCATCCCGGCGCCGATTTCGCGGCGGCCGCCAAGAAGTTCTCGGGCGACAGCGCCTCCGCGTCCCAGGGCGGTGAGCTCGGGTGGTTCCGCCGCGGCGTCATGGTGAAAGAATTCGAGGACGTGGCGTTCCGCGTCCGTCCGGGCGAGGTGGTGGGCCCGGTCGAGACGGCGTTCGGATTTCACATCATCGAGGTCGAGCGTACGCAGCCGGCAGAGATCTTGGCCCGCCATATTCTGATTACCCCCGAGATCAGCGCGGGACAGATCGCGATCGCCCGGCGGCGCGCGGATTCGCTGCACGACGCTCTGGCGCGCGGCGGTCTGCGCGCGTCGTTCGACTCTCTCGCGAAGATCTACGCCGACCCGCAGGAGCCGAAGCTGGCGGAGGACGCCCCGCTCACCGACCTGCCGCCGGAGTACCAAACGGTGGTTACGCGCGACACGACGGTGGGGCTCAAGCCAGTCATCGTCGAGGGGGCCGATACGCCCCGCACCAAATTCGTGGTGCTCGAGGTCACGGCGCGGAAAGGGGCGGGCGACCTGGCGTTTGACGACGTGAAGCTGCGAATCCGCCAGTCGCTCGGCGATCAGCTCGCGATCAAGCATTTCATCGATCAACTGCGACGGCAGATCTACATCGACATCAGACTCTAGTCGTGGCTCCTCCTCCTGCTCGGCCGCGCCTGGCGGTGGCCGTGGGCGATCCGCGCGGGATCGGCCCCGAAGTGGTGCGCAAAGCGCTGCGCCAGCCGCTGGATGCCGATGTGCGCATCGTCGGCGGTTGGGAAGACGGGGGCGGAGGCAAGACGCCGAGTGATCTCGAGGCCGGTCGCGCGACCGCTCAGAACATCGAGGCCGCCGCGCGCCTCGCGCTCTCCGGTGAGGCCGACGCGATCGTCACCGGACCCGTCAACAAGCTGGCGCTGCACGCCGCCGGCTACCGTTTTCCCGGAGTCACGGAATTCCTCGCCCATATCGCCGGTGATATCCCCGTCGCGATGATGTTGACCACGGGGAGGCTGCGCGTCGTGCTGGTGACGACGCACCTCTCGCTGCGGGATGCGATCGCGACGGTCACAACCGAGCGAGTGGTGCAAACGGGGCGGATTGCGACCGACGCGCTGCGCCAATGGTGGGGCATCGCCGCGCCGCGGCTCGCCCTGTGCGCGCTGAATCCGCACGCCGGCGAAAGCGGGCTGTTCGGCGACGAGGACGATCGCCTCCTGCGTCCCGCGGCGACGGCGCTCGACGCCGCTGGGCCCCTCCCGGCCGACACCGTCTTCGTGCGCGCGTTGCGCGGCGAATTCGACGCCGTGCTCGCGCCGTATCACGACGTGGGAATGACGGCGGTGAAAGTGTCGGGGTTTGGCACCGGAGTGAACGTGACCTTAGGACTGCCGTTCATCCGCACGTCACCCGATCACGGGACGGCGTTCGACATCGCGGGGAAGGGGATCGCGGACGCGGGGTCGATGCGCGCGTCGCTGGAGCTGGCGGTGGAGCTGGTCGGTGCCCGCCGGCACCGCGGAGACTAGCTCGACGGCTCCGGGACGTGCGTGGTCGCCGGCCACACGCGCACGCGCCCAACCCGCCGGCCATCCATTTCCAGAATCTCGAACGTTGCGCTCTCCAGATTGACGCGGTCGCCCACTTTTGGCAGGCGCCCGAGCCGCCCGAACAACAGCCCGCCGATCGTGGTGTAGCCGGCGTCGTCGAGATGGAGCTTGAGCATCCGATTGACGTCGCCGACCTCGGTGCTGCCGGGCAAAATCGGCACGCCGCTGCCCGCGCTGCTCGTCGCGTCCCCCGGCGCGGCCACCGGCGGTTGATCGTACTCGTCGTAGATCGGGCCCACGATCTCTTCGAGCAAATCTTCCATCGTCACGAGCCCCGCCGTCCCGCCGAATTCGTCGAGCACGATGGCGAGATGGACCTTCTGGCGTTTCATGTCCGCCAAAACGTCTTCCACTTCGCGCGTCCCCGGTACGAAGAAGGCTGGCCGAGCGATGTCCTGAACGGGCGCTTCGGCGCCGGACAGCAACCCGCGGAGGATATCCTTGGCGTGCACGATGCCGACGACGTCGTCGAGCGATTCCCCCGTCACCGGATAGCGTGAGCGTCCCGCGGCCGCGACGCGGTCCGCGGCCTCGGTGAGCGACGCCTCCGCGGGGAGCGCGATTATTTGAGTCCGCGGCGTCATCACGTCGCGCGCATTCTTTTCGCTGAACTCGAACACGCCTTCCAGCAGGCGCGCGTCGCCCGCGCCCAGGCCGCCCGTCTTGCGGCTCTGCTGGACCAGCATGCGGATCTCTTCAGGGGAGTGCACGCGATCGAGCTCGGGACTCGAGCTTTTGATGCCGAGCAGCCGCAGCACGAGGCGCGCGCTCACATTCAGCACGAAGTTGAACGGGCGCGTGATCCACGAAAACACGATGAGCGGTGATGCGACCCAGCGGCTCGTGGCTTCCGGGTGCGTGATCGCCCATGTCTTCGGCACGAGTTCGCCGAACACCACGTGCAGGAAGGAGATCGTGCCGACGGCAACGACGGACGCGATGCCGCCGCGGGTCAAGAAATCGAGCGCGGGCGGCAAGGTCTGGAACCAGTCCCGAAACAGGTGGGCGACCGTATCCTCGGCCACGTAGCCGAGCAGGATGGATGTCAGCGTGATGCCGAGCTGCGTCGCAGAAAGGAGCCGGTACAGATCGCCGAGGGCTTTGCGCACCACCCGCGCTTTCCGGTCGCCGCGCCGCGCCATCGCTTCGATCCGTGTGCGCCGGGACGCGACAAGCGCGAATTCCGCCGCCACGAAGAAGGCGTTGGCCAGGACGAGCGCGACGATGGCCAGCAGCCGCAGACCCAGGACGTTCACGGCCTAATAGTATTAGATTTGCGCCGAGGATACATCCGTGCTCCCCGCTGAAGCCCACTGCACCTACCGCGCGCCCCTCAACGTCGAGACTCGACGCCGCCTGACGCTGGCGCTGGTCATTACCGCGATCGTCATGCTGGTCGAGTTGATCGGCGGATGGCTCTCGGGTTCGCTGGCGTTGCTCGCGGACGCCGCGCACATGCTCGCAGACGTCGCCGCACTCGGCCTGGCGCTCGTCGCCGCGTGGATCGCGCAACGCCCGGCGACACCGGAGCGGTCGTTCGGGTTCATGCGCCTCGAGATTCTCGCGGCGCTCATCAACGGCGCGGTGTTGTTCGCCATCGCGGTCGGTATCGGAGTCGAGGCATGGCACCGGCTCCGCGTGCCGCAAATCGTGAATGGGCCCGTGCTCCTCGCCGTCGCGGCGGTCGGCTTCCTCGCGAATCTGGCGGCCGTCATCGTCCTGCACCGCGGGCATGCACACTCGCTCAACCAGCGCGGCGCGTACCTGCACGTGCTGGGTGACTTGCTGGGGTCGGTGGGCGCCCTCATCGCCGGAGTCATCGTCATCACGTCGGGCTGGGTCATGGCCGATCCCCTCATCTCGGTGGTGATCGGGGCGCTCGTCCTGATCAGTGCCTGGCGTCTGGTAAAGGAAAGCACGGATGTGCTGCTCGAAGCCACGCCGCGGCACATCGCGCTATCGGATGTCCATGAGCGGATCGCGACGGTGCCGGGTGTCGAGTCGGTCCACGACCTGCACCTCTGGACCGTGACGAGCGGGGTCGTCGCCATGAGCGGGCATCTCGTGGTCAAGAACCCGACCGACAATCAGCCCGTGTTGGAGGCCGTGCAGGACCGGATGCGGGCACTCGGGATCGCCCATGTGACGGTGCAGGTAGAGCGGGAGCCGACGTGCGAGTAACGGCGGCGAAGGGCGGCGAGGGGCGGCATAGGGCGGCAAAGGCACCGACCTATGTGCCGCCTTGCGCCGCCCTCCGCCGCCCTTTTATACTGCGCCCCTCATTAAGGGGACCGTAACTCAGTGAAGATTCGTAACATCGCTATCATCGCCCACGTCGATCACGGGAAGACTACGCTCGTGGATCAGATGCTGCGCCAGGCTGGCGTGTTCCGCGCCAACCAGCAGGTGGCCGAGCGCGTCATGGATTCGAACCCGCTCGAGCGTGAGCGCGGGATTACGATCCTGGCCAAGAATACTTCGGTTCGCTGGGGCGACACGAAAATCAATATTGTGGACACGCCGGGACACGCCGATTTCGGCGGCGAAGTCGAGCGGATTCTGCGCATGGTGGACGGCTTCCTGCTCCTGGTGGACGCCGCCGAGGGGCCGATGCCGCAGACCCGGTTCGTGGCGGGGAAGGCGTTGGCGCTCGGCTTGAAGCCGATCGTGCTGGTCAACAAGATCGACCGACCCGACGCGGAGCCGATGCGGGTGCACGACGAGGTGCTGGAGCTGCTGATGGACCTCGAGGCGACGCCGGAGCAGTTCAACTGTCCTTTCCTTTATACGTCGAGTCGCCTGGGCACGGCGACGCTGGAGCTCGACGAGCCGGGAACGACGTTGACGCCGCTGTTCGACACGATTCTGGGAACGATCCCGCCGCCGAAGGCGACCGAGGCCGGCCCGTTCCAGATGTTGATTTCGACGCTGGATTACTCGTCCTACCTGGGGCGGATCGGGATCGGGCGCATCGAGCGCGGGCAGGTGCACGTCGGCGACACCGTCGCGTTACTGGGCATCGGCGAGCCGGGTCCGGTAGGTGATGGTGCGTTCGAGCAGGCCAAGATCGTGAAGCTCTTCGCGTTTGAAGGTCTGGAGCGCGCTGAGCTGGAAACAGCAAGCGCGGGGGAGATCGTGGCCGTGGCGGGTCTGGCCGGTGTCGAAATTGGGAAGACGGTGACGGCGCCCGACCACCTGGACCGGCTCGCCGGCATCGCGGTCGAGGAGCCGACGATTTCGGTGGACATGCTGGTCAACAACTCGCCGCTGGCGGGCCGGGAGGGGAAGTTCGTGACCGGGCGGCAGCTGCGTGAGCGGCTGTATCGCGAGCTCGAGCGCAACGTCGCGCTGCGGGTCGAGGACACGGACACGCCGTACGCCTTCACGGTGTCGGGGCGCGGGGAGCTGCACCTCGGCATCCTGATGGAGACGATGCGGCGGGAAGGGTACGAATTCCAGGTGAGCCGGCCGCGGATCATCCCGCGGGAGGGTCCGAACGGCGAGCGGCTCGAGCCGTACGAGGAGCTGATGATCGATTGCCCCGAGGGGTACGTCGGGGTGGTGATGGAGAAGCTGGGGCCGCGGCGCGCCACGATGCTGGATATGAAGAACCCCGGCCTCGGGATGGTCCGGATGCGGTTCAAGATCCCCGCCCGGGGGCTCCTGGGCTATCGTTCGGAGTTCCTGACGGACACGCGGGGGACGGGGATCATCCACCACCGCTTTTTCGAGTACGATTTGTGGGCCGGCCCGCTCTCAGGCCGGAATCGGGGTGTGATGGTGGCGGACCGGGAAGGGGTGGTCGTGGCCTATGCCCTCTTCAATCTTCAGGAGCGCGGTACGATGTTCGTACAGCCGGGGGACCCGGTCTACGAGGGGATGATCATCGCGGAGCACGTCCGGCCGGGTGATATGGACGTGAACGCCACGAAGGAAAAGAAGTTGACGAACATGCGCACGACGGCGGCGGACGAGATGATTATCTTGGAGCCGCCACGCCAGATGACCTTGGAGCTGGCGCTGGAGTACATCGAGGACGACGAGCTGATCGAGGTAACGCCGAACTCGTTGCGACTCCGCAAGCGGTTGCTGGGCGCGACCGAGCGCCGCAAGTTGGCCCGCAGCGAGAAGCGGGCGCTAGAGGAGTAGTCGGGCAAGGGTCCTGGAGCAGTCGTTCGACAGAAACCTCAGCCGGAGGTGGGCAATGCAGGCCCGCGAGACGTCGACGGCCTGGTCGCTCAAGCGCAGGAGCGACGACGTCGACGAGGAGTTCGGAGAATTCGAAGAGGACAAGGAACTCGACGAAGACTTCGATGATGATCTGGATGAAGACGAGCTCGACGATGAGGATCTCGACGAAGACGATTACGACGACCTCGACGATGAGTTCGACGAGGGGGAAGAGGACGACTTCCGGCCCAAGAAGGGACCGAAAAGGGAGTGGGAGTGAGGTGGACGCCTAGACGCCTAGGCGCCTAGCAAGCAGGGCCTGTAGCTCAGGTGGTTAGAGCGCACGCCTGATAAGCGTGAGGTCGGTAGTTCAACTCTACCCAGGCCCATGGTGTGAAACCGAGGCCCCGGCAACCGCAAACATCGGTTACCGGGGCTTGTATGTGTCCGATCCCTAGCTGGGGTTGGGATAGAAGCGTCTCGAGCGGGCGGGCGCGGTTCCGGTGACGGTGGATCTGTTCGATCCGGGACAGGTGCAACAGGCCGTGCGCGGGCATGACGCCGTCGCGAATCTATTTCGAACCGAAAGCTGAAAGCCCCGAGCCGGTGGGTGCCGAAGTGGAGAAGTGCGCGGGAGGGAATGTCGAGGAATCAGCGGAGTGACCGGACTCACGAGAGGTCGGGCCACGGGTCTCCCTCAAACTTGCGGCAACCGGCTGATGTCTCGTATCCTGAGCTAACATCACCGCAGCACCCGGCGCCCGGATACGGAGGACCGTGAGACGATCTCTACGGCCGGCACCAGCGCCCATCCCAAGCCGATCCACATCCTGCTCGCTGACGACCACTGGGTGGTTCGCGCCGGCCTGCACGCGCGGACGGTGGGAGGTCGATGGCCACGTACGTGGCCTTCAATGTGCAGAACTTTCCCGACTCGAGTACCGCTGGCGACAGCATCCTAGCCGTGCGCGCGGACCTCTCAGACTCAGTGGCTGGCGGGCTCTCCATCACCGCCTTCACCGGGGTCGCGTCGGTTTCCGTACAGGCTTTGGGCGCGCACCAATCGGCGTCGGGTACGGGTTCGAGCACCACGATCGCCGATGCCGGCTCCATTTCAGTGAACGCGGGTTCGCACGTTTACACGACGACCCTGTCGAACGCGCTGGTCGGACTCGGCCCGCCGGCTGGGTATACCAGCTTTGTGCAATCCGATAACACGCTCAAGGGTGGGTCGGCCTTTACCATCCAGGAAAACTCGGGCGCGGCCGATCCGCAGTGGACTGGGTTCTTTGACGCGCCGAGCACGTGGCTTGCCACGGTCCTCGCACTCAACCCCGCGCGACCGCCGCAGCCCGTCGCGCTCGACCAGATCAACGGCACGTTCGGCGAAGACGGCAGGGTCCTCATCAAGGGATTCAATTCCACAAACCCGCACCTGGGTGACGCGATCGTCGCAACGTTCTATTGGTTCGGCTCGACCAACATCATCGACTCGGTAACCGATCACATCAGCGCGGTCGGATTACCGCCCGTCGGCAACACCTATAAGCTCGTCGAGTATACGACAGCCGGCGGCATCTCGATGGCCACATACGTCGCGACGAATGTGCAGAACTTCCCCGACGGATATACCGGTGGTGACAGCATCCTCGTGGTCCGCGCGAATCTGTCGGACTCGGTCCACGGCGGACTTGCGATGGCGGCGTGCAGGGGCGTTGCGCCGACGTTCGTGCATGCCCTGGGCTCGCACCGGTCGGCATCGGGATCGGGTTCGGACACGACGATCGCCCAGGCTGGTCCCATCGCCATCGGTGAAGGTGCGCTCGGCTACACCACGACGTTGTCCGATGCGCTGGTCGGACTCGATCCGCCGCCAGGATTTGTCAGCTTCGTTCAGGGCGACGCGATCTTCAAAGGCGGTATCGCGTTCGCCGTCCAGGGCAGCTCGGGCACGATCGATCCGCCATGGACGTGGTACTTCAATTCGCCGAGCACATGGCTCGCGAGCGTTCTGGCGCTTAACGGCCGGTGATGGAAGAAAGCGAGGCAGCGCGTCAGGCGCTGCCTCGCTTGGGCCTGCAGTTTCCTGCCCTCTTGCCGGGGCTCACACGCCCAGCGCAGGTTTAGGCTCGATGAAGGCTCTTCTGTTACTGCTGCTGGTGCAGACCCCCCCTGTCCGCGGCGATTCCATCTATGCGCTTCGTGTCGACCCCGCCGCACACCCAGGTCAGGATTACGTGCTGCTCCTCGAAGAGGCCACGGCACGCCTCGAGACTGACGGCCGCTCCGCCTACACCCTGCGCCAGGTCGCGCAGGTCCTGACGGCGGAGGGCGCGGAGTCGTGGGGCGAGCTGGCGATCTGGTACGTGCCGCAGCGCCAACAGGTCCGCATCAACTGGATCCGCGTCATCGGACCCGATGGGACGGTGTTGCGCGATGGCCCGGAGCATCAGGAAGAGACGTCCCCCACCGTCGATCAGGGCGCCCCGGTCTACAGCGAGCGCCGCGCGATTCAGGCGACCCTTGGCGGTGTGGCTGCGGGCACACTCGTCGATTACAGCTACACGCTGGAGACGCTGCAGCCGCGGCTGCCGGGTGACTTCCGCTATTACTGGGGAATGAACGGCGACAACCCGGTGCGCCGCTCCCGCTTCACGCTCGATGTGCCGGCCGGGATGCAAGTGCCGGTCCGCGAGCGCAACCTCGGATTCAACGCAGACGATCGGGTGGTTGCCGGACGGCGTGTGCGGACGTGGGCGGTTGCCGACCTCCCCGCGGTGAAATGGGAGAGCTACGGTGGCTCACCCAACGACGTCATGAAAGCGATTGTGGTGGGCGGGGCGCTGTCGTGGGCCGATGTCGCCGCGTGGTACCACCCGATGCTCGCCAATCACT
>Ga0209056_10000984_pt1 | contig 31504 bp, 30 predicted proteins | sample GraSoiAngelo_114_FD_185876 | JGI IMG/M metagenome (GOLD analysis project Ga0209056, IMG submission 185876) | Grasslands soil microbial communities from the Angelo Coastal Reserve, California, USA - 14_0903_13_40cm (SPAdes) (version 2) | ecosystem: Environmental > Terrestrial > Soil > Grasslands... | reverse complement strand
GAGGGAGAACAAAGTTGGATCAACCAATCGCCATTAGGCTGGCCGATGATCAGAACGACGGCATTATCGCCGGTGGCGAGCGCGTTCGGGCTTGCACCTGGTTGGGTGTAGCCATCGATGATCACAGGCTGTTTAGGCCTAAACAAAAGTTGCCTCATCGAGCCAGACAATCGGTAGCGCGATCGTGCAAACGTGCGTCGTCGGGTCGCAGCCGGATCGCTCGATGGGATGTTGAAGGCGATCAGGTTCGTCGTGTTCCGCGGCGACGCACTGGCGTTCACGAAGTTGCTTTTAAGACAGGCGTGCCGACAGGCCCGACACCATTAAAAGGCCCGCACAGACTGCAAAGGCGGTGCTTTTAGTACCGCCCCGCGCGCTCGAGCAAGGGTTGCCACCAGGAGGAATTGTCGATGTACCACTGGATGGTCCCGTTGAGTTCTTCCTTGAAACTGTGGCGCGGTTTCCAGTTCAATTCCTGCTGCGCAAAGGAAGAATCGATCGCGTAGCGTCGGTCGTGGCCGAGCCGGTCGGGCACAAAAGAAATGAGGCTGTGCGGTTTGCCCAGCTTGTCGAGAATCATTTTCACCACGTCGAGGTTCACCATCTCGGTGTTGCCGCCGAAATTGTAAATCTGCCCGGGTTTGCCTTCAAAAAGAGCAGCCACAATCGCGGCGCAATGATCGTCCACGTGGATCCAGTCGCGCACATTCATGCCGTCGCCATATACCGGGAGCGGTTCCTCGCGGAGCGCTTTGATGATCATGAGCGGAATCAATTTTTCCGGGAACTGATACGGGCCGTAATTGTTCGAGCACCGGGTCACCAGCACCTCCTGGCCGTACGTTTTGTACGAAGCCAGCACCAGAAGATCGGCGCCGGCTTTGCTGGCTGAATACGGCGAACTCGGATCGAGCGGTGACTGTTCGGTAAATTTGCCGTCCGGTCCAAGCGAGCCATAAACTTCGTCCGTTGAAATTTGGATGAATCGCTGAACGCCGTGGCGGCGCGCGCAGTCCAACAGCACGCTGGTGCCAATGACGTTTGTGTGGATGAAATTGAGCGGATCGTTGATGCTTCGGTCCACGTGCGATTCTGCTGCGAAATTGATCACCGCATAGAATTGATGCTCGGTCATCAGCGCGTCCATCAGGTCGGCATTGGCAATATCGGCTTTGAAAAATTCGTAACGCTCGCCATGTTCTTCGACCACGCCATCGAGATTGGCGAGGTTGCCCGCGTAGGTGAGCACATCGACGTTGGTCACGTACGCGGGCTTGTAATGTTGTAAAATATACCGAATAAAATTACTCCCGATGAATCCGCAGCCACCGGTCACAAGGATGCGCATGGCAGCGCGTACTAGCAGCGCCGAGCAACGCGCGCCAGTAGAATCTGCTTTCGCAATGGCGGGCGTGCCCGATCTGCTCCAACGGTGCCGGGCTCGCCTGGCGGGAACCGACTGGGTCCCGTGGGCAATCCTGGGCGTGGCAGTGTTTCTGCGCTTTTTCCTGCTCGCTATCAAGCCGCCGCATTTCGATGAGGGCATCAACGGCTGGTTTGTCGATCAGGTGATGAAGAATGGGTTTTACCGGTACGACCCGACCAATTACCACGGGCCGCTTCATTTTTATGTCCTGCTGCTATCGCAGAGTTTATTTGGCCGAAATCTGTGGGCGATACGGTTGCCTGTCGTGCTAGTGAGCATCGGTTGCGTCTGGCTGACGTTGAAGTTCGAGCCGTTGGTGGGACGAACCGTTAGCCGGATCGCGGCGCTGGCCATCGCGATCTCGCCCGGATTCGGGTTCTACGGGCGCTACGCAATTCACGAAGTGTGGCTGCAATTATTCTCGATGATGTTCATCCTGGGACTGCTCGGCCTATGGCGATCGGGCACGTTGAAGTATCTCTGGTATGCGGGCATGGGAATAGCCGGCATGATTCTGACCAAGGAAACCTATGCCATCCATCTCGCCTGCGCGGTAATTGCCATTCCGGTCCTGATCATTTCCCATGCTCTAAACCGCGTTCCAGATGCCAAGCCGGCAAAGCAAACATGGCATTGGATCGATCTCGCAATGATCGTCGGTGTGGGCGCTGCCGCGATCGTATTTTTCTATTCGGGGACTTTCTTTAACTGGAGTGGCGTTAAAGGGCTGTATCAGGCGTTCAAGGCGTGGACCGAGACTGGCGCGGCCGGTCACGGCCATGAGAAGCCATGGGATTACTGGTTCAAAATCATGGGACCGTCATTGGAATTCGGCCGGGCTGACTTTTTTGGTTACGAACTGCCAATGCTCGCCGGATTAATTCTTTGCGTGTTTTGCCAAAAATTTAAGAACCTCAGTCTGCGTTATCTCGCGATCTACGGCGTGGGAACCTTGATCGCCTACAGCTACGTCAAATACAAGACGCCATGGTGCATCGTCAGTTTTGGCTGGCCGTTCTTGGTTATCTTTAGCGCGGCGGTTTTGTTGGTCCGTCCGAAAAATCTTCGCAGAGTTTATGTCGCGACAGCCGTCCTTTTGTGCGTTTCGCTCGGCTCATCCATTTGGTTGAACTACTTCCGCTGCTCGTCGCCTGACGAGCCTTACGCGTACGTGCAGACGTACAACGACATGTTTAAACTGAGCAAACCGCTGCTGACGCTGGCGAAGCGCGATCCGGCCTACTATCATCTGACAGGACATCTGATCCGGTCCAGCATTTATCCGCTTCCGTGGGTGCTGGGCGATTTCGACAGGGTGGGCTACTACGAAGGCGGAAATATGCCGGCGAATCTTGATGGCGATTTTCTCCTCGTGCAGCAAGATAAAATCAAAGATGTCGAATCGAAGTTGAAAGGCGCCTATTACACCGAGACGATGACGCTTCGTAACTATCAGGACCCATCCAAGATCTATTTCAGCGCCAAAGTGTTTAAAGAATTCTTCCCCGGCAAAGCGCCGGATTTTGTCGGAAAACCGCCAGGTTAGGCAAACGTCGTTTTTGGGATGAAGTGTTTGTCGGCTGTTCTCACTTTTGTTAATCTGTCGGTGGTGTGCGGCCTTCTTCTGGGAATGGCCGGGAGAGGCTTGAACACCCTCACCGCGGCACTCGCATTGGTGTGCGGCGTTGCATTTGCGGTTGCGGCTTATCTCGGAACTTCCGGCGCGGCGGTTTGGACCAAGACTGCAACGCGCCTGGCAGTAGAACCAAAGCCGCGAAATCGTCCGGAGCCGCAAGACACGCAGAACACAGGCATTTCATCGGCGTTAATGCGCTATCGCCGTTTTTGGTTCTGGGCAGTGGCTGTATGCTTCGCGGTTTTTGCGGTGCGATCCTATTGCTGGCTGTTTTACATCGACGGCAGCGACTACAAGATTCAATCGCCAAACAACCTTGGCGATCTCTCGCTGCATCTGACGTTGATCAAAAATTTCGCGAACGGCGTCCCGCTTTGGCCGGACAACCCCATCTACGTTTTCAGCAAGCTGCGGTATCCGGCAGGAATAGATTTGTTCAACGCACTGCTTTCCCTGATTCACATTGACCTGCTGACCGGACTGGTTTGGGTCGGTTTGGTTGCGTCGCTCGCAACGTTTTATGCGTTTTACCGCTGGGGCGGTACCTTTGGTGTTGCAGGTTTTTTGTTCAACGGCGGAATAGCTGGCTTCCAGTTTCTGAAGACGTGGAAGTTTTTGGATTATCAAGGCACGGCGGCGGATATCGCCCACAGACCGATCGCATGGAAAAGCATCCCTCTGTCCATGTTCGTGACGCAACGCGGCTGGCTTTACGCGATCCCGGCAGGCGTCTTCCTGCTCTGGCATTGGCGCGAAAAATTTTTTCGCCAAAATCCTGTAGCCGGGGGCATTGACCCCGGCTCGCCGGCTCTGGCTGAAGACGCCTCTTCCCCGGCCGCGGTCACTGCCCGCGGCTACAATAAAGGCCCCCTGCCTTTCTGGGTCGCGCTGTCCGTTTACGCATCAATGCCTCTGTTCAACCTCCACACGTTTATCGCCCTAACGATCGTCCTGATTTTCGCGCTGTTTCTTGAGCGTCCCAGTGAAATCAAGTTCATCGTGGGTTTGACTCGCAGCGAAGGCAGCTCCGGACTCGGTCGCCTCATTTCGCACCCGAGAAGGTGGCCGCAAATTTTCCGTGGCGCACCGATCCGCAGTCACGCCGCCGCGATGCTGGCCCTTGCGTTGATTCCAGCAAGCTTTCTTGTTTGGCTGGTTACCGATCGGTTTCGTGCGGCGTCGGTGCTCCAATGGCATCCTGGTTGGGCGCAGGATTCGCCGGATCTTGCCGCTCCTTTTTTCCGGATGGGCGGAAGTGCGAATTTTGGATCTGCCACTACGTTTGGTTTGCTATTGCAAAAAACGTGGAACGGCGTCATCGCGCCGTTTTTTCAATTTTGGCTGCCAAACTTCGGCTTGTGGGTTCCCTTGGCGATGGCGCTCGTGGGATTGGTCGGCTGGCGTATTTGGAAAACCGGCTGGCGTTGGGGTGATAGACCGCCAGCTGACGTAGCGTTTGTCTTGCCCGCTGTTGTAATCTTCGGCATGGGTTATTTTTTCAAAACCGCGCCATGGGAATGGGACAATCTCAAGCTGATGGTGTGGGGCTACTTTCTCGTTCTGCCCTTCCTGTGGAGCGATATACTCGGGCGCTGGGCTTTTCCGGAACGAGCGGCCATTTGTCTTGCACTCTTCGGTTCGGGATTTGTCTCCTTGCTCGGCGGATTGTCTGCCGGGCATCCGGGGTTTGGGCTCATCGAGCGCGCGAGGCTCGACTACGTTGGCCAGGTGGTTCGGCCTTTGCCGGTGGAAGCCCGGTTCGCCGCCTGGCCCACGTATAATCACCCGCTGTTGCTACAAGGCCGCAAAGTTGTCCTGGGATATCCGGGTCATCTCTGGACGGAAGGTTTCGATTACGCCCAGGCAAACAATCAACTGACGGCCTTGATGAATGGCGCAGCCAACTGGCGCGACGCCGCGAAAGCTCTGGATGTCCGCTATATCTTTTGGGGTCAAGACGAAAGGACTAACTACCAATCGAGCAGCCGGCCTTGGGAAGGTAAGGCGTTCCTGGTCGCGTCCGGCGATTGGGGCGCAATTTACGATCTCGCGCGGGAAGCCCCTTCCCACTAAGACGTCACGCCTGCTTTCCGATAGAGGAATTCCTCATGGAAGCGACAATCTTTCGCCGCACGCGGAAGGGGTGCGCAAGGAAGACAAAATAGATCGCGCTGACAAGATCGCTGAAACTGCAGGGCGGACTCGTTAGGCGCAACGGGCCGCTGCGTAAGGCCGTGAAAACATTCTCCACCGTAAGCGCAAGCGGCGTCGGGATACTGGTGTAATGATGTCCGAAAGCGTGCAGCCGATGCGCGTCGGAAGTAGCGATCAAAGGCTTGGTAAATCGCGATGCCACTCTTTTGGCGCGGCGATTTGGATTGAACAGTCCGAAGTGAAAATGACAGACCTCGATCGCGTCGAAACAATCTATTTCTGCGAATAATCGCGATCCAATTGAGCCGCCAAAAAAATAAAACGGGTGCGGCGCAATGGTGAAAATGGAATTGCCGCGCCGCGCCCGCAGCCGTCGCAAGTCGTCGAAATCCCTTAACTCCGCGGCTTCCTCCGCGGTCACATTGAGCACGATCACGTCCGCGCCGCACAAGCGCATCTCGGCCGCGGGGATGAGCAGAATGCCCATCGCCGCCGCATCGGCGAACACTTCCTTCCGGTCGAACACCGCATCGTGCAGCGTAATGGCGAGCACGCCAAAACCCAGCGAGCGCGCCCGTTCGAGCAATTGATGCGCGGAAAAATCAACGGCGTCCTTCGGATCATCGAGGGTGTGAATGTGCAGATCGATCTTGATCCAGTCTCCATTGTTGATCTTGCTCCTGCTCATGCTTGTGCTCCCGCTTGTAATCGTGCCGGTGCTCAAAGCTAATCGCGAATCGGTAGGATTCGAGTTTCGAGCACGGGCAAGAGTAAGAATAAGAAGTCTGGCCGACAAAGCGCTTGCGACGGCCACCGCTCCATTTACCATTCAGCAGTCACTATTTACATTCTGAAAGCTCGGGTGGTGGAACTGGCAGACACGTACGTTTGAGGGGCGTATGCCGAAAGGCTTGCGGGTTCAAGTCCCGCCCCGAGCACGATTTTAATTTCAAGGTGGATCGGCTTCTCCCGAAGACGATGACAGATTAATCGCCGGAGCCGCAAATGTCAGGACGCAGAGCCGCGCATTGCCCAACGCCTTGAGGACAACGCGTTCCACCTCGAAGCACTAAGGTGGATCGTCTTGTCTTCAAGACGATGGGTGGAAGCAATCGCCGAAGGCGCGAATATCAAGCGGCAAAGCGGCATTTGATTTTGCCAAGGCGTTGAGGACAACGTGTTCCACCTTGCAATTAGGCTTTTCGCGCCGTTTCTGTTTAGATACTCTTCAGTGCAATATGGAATCGCTTTATCTTGTCGGCATCGCGGTGCTGGCGCTCTTCGCGTTCGTGCTGGCGGTTGTTCTTTTTAACTTTTTCGGACTCTGGCTCCGGGCGCGAATCGCAAATGCGCCGGTAAGCCTCGGCAAAATGGTTGGAATGCGGCTGCGCAAAGTCCCGGTCGGATTGATTGTCGATAATCGGATCACGGCTGTGAAAGCCGGGCTCGATGTTCGCAGCGACCCACTGGAAGCGCATTACCTTGCGGGCGGCGACGTGAGCCACGTGGTCCTCGCTTTAATCGCCGCTGACAAAGCTGGCATTTCGCTCGATTTCAACCGCGCATGCGCCATCGATCTCGCTACCAAAGGGACCGGAAAAACTGTGCTGGAAGCGGTGCGCACCAGTATCAATCCGAAAGTGATCGACGCGCCGAACCCTGCAGCGGGTCGCACAACCATCGATGGTGTTGCGCAGGACGGCATCGGCGTGAAAGTCAAAGCGCGCGTCACGGTGCGCTCGCATCTCGATCGGTTCGTCGGTGGCGCAACTGAGGAAACAATCATCGCGCGCGTCGGCGAAGGTATCGTCAGCGCGATCGGCTCCGCGCATTCCTACAAGGAAGTGCTGGAGAATCCTGATCGCATTTCCAAGACGGTGCTGGCCAAAGGTCTCGACAGCAATACAGCGTTCGAAATTCTATCCATTGACATCGCCGATGTGGATGTTGGCGACAATATCGGCGCGAAATTGCAGACCGAGCAAGCCGAGGCAGACAAGCGCGTGGCGCAGGCGAAAGCCGAAGTGCGCAGAGCGGCCGCCGTGGCAGTCGAACAGGAAATGCGCGCCAAGACGCAAGAAATGCGCGCCAAGGTGGTCGAAGCCGAAGCGCTCGTGCCGCAGGCAATGGCCGAGGCGTTTCGCGCCGGACATCTTGGAATCATGGACTATTACCGGATGAAAAATGTGCAGGCCGACACAAATATGCGCGAATCAATCGCCGGCGGAGAAAAACCGCGAACGGATGGAACGTGATTGGGAAACTCGTTAATTGGTTACATCGTTACATCGTACATCGTTACATCATGAAGTCCGCGCTTGTCATGTTGAGCGAAGCGAAACATCTCGGATTGTCACTTTTGGAGTGCCGGGCAAATAGATCAGAGATTCTTCGCTTCGCTCAGAATGACAATACTCTTTAACAACGCTTCAACCCTTCAACTACCGGCAATGGAACCAATGCTCGCAGTGCATCTCGAGAATCTACTTTTCCTTTTGCTTCTCGTAGTGGCTGGCTTGTTCCAGTTGCTGGGGCGAGTGGCGCGCAAGGTAAGCGGAGACGCGGCAAAAACAGCGTCAAAACCTGTGCCGAGAACGGCGAGACCGATTCCGCGCGCTGGCCCCGAATCAGACGAGGAACGTATCCGGAAATTTTTGGAAGCGCTGGGCAATCCCCCGGCGTCACCGCCGCCGCCACGGACCGCGCAACGTCCAACGTATCGCAAACCACTCGTCCTCCCACGCGTTCCGCCGATCGCCTCGCCTCTTCCGCCACTGATCACCCGACCGCCGGATTTACCCAGCGAATTTGAAGTTCACCGTGAACCGATTCCCATTCCCGCCGAGCAGCCGCGCGCTGCTCAGCGTTCGACAGAACCGGTATTTCAAGTCCACGAATCGACTGCACCGATCGTGCCAGCACCAACGCAACCTGCTACGACTGCACACGAAATTACAGCACAACCGCAAGTCGTTGTCCCGCGCCGTGCAATTGTCACCGCGACCTTGCTCCGATCAAAATCCAGTTTGCGCGAAGCGATCATTCTTCGCGAAATTCTAGGGCCACCGCGCGGTTTGCAAGCGCCTGACGCAACGCCGTAGCCGTCGCCCTGCGGGCGCGCTCGGGCATGCCTGCGCCCATCGATTGCCGCGCTTCGCACAGCGAAGCGGCGACAGGTGGGAAGCACTGGGATCACGGCAGAACTGCCGACGACCGGCCGACGGTGAAATGGATTCGTCTCGTACGTCTTCAAGAATTTCTGCATAGTTATATCGAGCCGAGGCGACCAAAACAGCTTCTGAATCCGAACCCGGATCGTTTCTCGGTTTCTCCCCGGAAGGAACTGAAAAACCGTGGATATCTACATCTACATGCAGGGCCAACGACGCGGGCCTTACCAAAAGGCGCAACTACAAGAAATGTGGAACCGCGGCCAACTTGCTAAGGATGCGTTGTATTGGCACGACGGTATGTCCAGGTGGGCTGTGATCTCCGATCTGTTCGCAGACATCAGGATGGCGCCTCCTTTACCTCTGGACACCGGCAACACCGAATCGATGACGTTTCCCGCCGCATCGTAAATGCAGATTAAATCGGCAGTGCCTGCCGTCCGCCTACGCTAACATCTGGGAAAATCTGAAATATTTGATCGAGCCGCGAAGTTTCGAAAATCGAGCGCATCGTTTCGTGCAGACCAGTCAGGAAAAACCTGCCGCCATAGGCTTCAACTCTTTGCATCGCCAGAATAAGGGCTGCCAAGCCGGCGCTATCGATGTAAGTCGCGCGGGAAAGATCTATCACTATCCGTTCCGGTTTTTCCTTCGTCATTGCGTTAAGTGACTCTGTGAGAGCAGGCGAAACGTGCAGATCGATTTCGCCTTTCAGCGGCAAAACATTCGGACGGTGTTGACGCGGCACCGGAGTGGCTGGGGAAGCGTTTTTCTTCATTTAATTTCTTCAATCGTCAACGCATCACCATCCGCGCGTATCGGCGATGTTTTCACATCCGGAGGATCTTCCGGTAATGAAACTGAAGCGTTATGAAACGCAGCCCTATGTCGATCCGGCTTTGCTGATATTGTCAGCGATTGGTGTCAGCGGTTTTGCCGTTTTTTACGCGCGCGTGAAACTGTCTCACACTTGCGAAGCGGGCGTGTCGCGATCATTCATCCTCACCCAACAATTGCAGCACGAGTGGGATCGTCGTTAACGCGCCGACGACAACCAGCGTCCAGCCGATTGCTCGCCTCTGCTCAGCGGTCAGCTTTTCAGAAAGCAACAGCGCGATGCCAGCGCCGAGCATTGCACGCGTCCCGGCGATGAGACCGATTTGAGGAACGGTGACTTCGTGTTGTTTCATGTGTCGTTTCACTCCTTTAATCGTAATCCTAATCCATCACAGATGGCTCGGCGACAAGCCGCGAGTCGCCGATTCAAGTTCCAGAAACGCAGTCAGCTTTTCATCCACTTGCACAACGAACCGGTTTCGGTCGCCGCGATGTGCGTCTGCAATCCAGATCGTTCGCCGGTTCGAATCAATCGCTGAAAGACAGCCCCAACTCCAATCGGCTTTGCTGAGATTGTCAGCGATGATTTCCCAGTACTTCAGAGAGGCCTTACGGCACACCGTCAGCGTCGCCGTTTTCGATTCGACTTGGTGATGCACGTTTACGAAGTCCGCCCTCGCAAAGATCATCGCGGCTTCGACCTGATTTCCGATGCGCTGCCGTTCAGTCGGCTCTGGTACGGCGAGCCAAACGCAGTCAGTTGTGTCTACCTTTCTACTGGAATAAAGGCGAGCGAACCGAGATCGTTGGCGGTGATTTGCCCCACCCGGGTACCCATGCCTGTGGTGACGTTGAACGTGACCAGCCACCGAAGGTGCAAGTTGTCGATTCCGCCACCCCCTTCCAGCCCGTACATCACATTGCTCGGGCCAAAGTCCGCCGCTTTTACCAAATTTCGAAGGCCCGTTGGACCGATTAGCGTCGCCATGCCCGTCGTCTTGTTGAAGCTGTAGAAGGAAAAATTAGTGACGCCGAAAAGCGCTCCCCTCCTGTCGGCCGCCAGGCCTCCTTGCTTTGTGAAATCAATCCCGGTTGACCCGGTCTGAACTGCCTGGCCCGTCACCGTGTTGATGGTGTAAAACTTTTGATCGTACGCAGCGAGCCCATACATGATCCCTGTCCTCGGATCGATCGCGATATCTGTAAGGACAGCCCCCAACGGGCCGATCGGAGTAACCAAAGCGGTGGCCGGATCGACGATCACGAGATAGTTTGGGTTGGTTGGAGACGCGTGTCCAGTCGCTCCGTAAAAGATGCCAGTGGCCGGGTGGTACTTGAGGCCGGTTATGCCGTAAAAATTGCCAACGGCATCGTGCAGCAGACCCACCGTTGTAAGGACGGCGCCGGTGGCCCGGTCAAGGGTGTAAAGAATACCCGGATCACCGAACGTTCCCGACGCGGCATAAAGCACAGCTCTTCTTCCCACTGCGTCGCCCTGAGGGCTTGCCCCAAGTGTGCCGGCGAAAAGTAACGAGATTGCGATCAAACAAATCCTGCTTAATCGCGATGTGAGCCAGAATCTTCCAAAGAACGGAATTGTTTTTATCGAAATTCCCATAAGTGAAGTCTTCGTTTTCATCGAACAATCTTTCTGTTTTCCCCGATTGGATTATTGACCTGCATAAACTGCAATCCAGTTCCGCGTGGAACCAGGAACCATCCTCACCAGGCGCTTTGAAGAAGCGGCCTCGTTTCGGCTGACCCGGGGCTCCTTTGTTTTAAATCCTTCATGGCAAATCAGCGTTGCAAGTTTGAGTTGATACATACGCCTTTTCTTGCAGTTGATGCTTAACACTGCTGTCTTTTGATGAGGAAACGGGTCGTTAGATAAGCGCCCGCCTTGGGCTGTGAGTTCTAAAGGCATAGCTACGGCACAACGGTGAGTGTCAGATCGTTCCCGTCGCCGCCTTCATAGCTTGCTTGGAAGGTGTGGCCGTTGGAGGTTATCAGGGACCCATCGGGAAGATTGGTGAAGGCGCCTGCGATTGGCGTTGCGGCAGTGTTCTCAAGCACAGTAAAAACCGTTCCCGGCGGGAGGGCGTGCTGCCCGTGAACCGCGAAGTGAAATTGCGCTCCGTTAATCGTGACACCGTTAGCCATAACTTGGTCCACGGTTTGATCCGTGGTCTTCAACCCCACGTTGTAGGTCCCGTCGGAATTTAGGATCAGCGCACCCAAAATGCTCAAGAAGTGGCCCGGGTTGCTGCCGGGCCTCCCAGGATCCAGCCCCGCGCCGCGACCGCTTCCTGTCCCCAGGGTGACGGCCCCGGCGATCATGCCTCTGCCTCCCAGCACGCCGGCGTTGACTTGAACGGCGCCCGTCCCAGTGCCCGAGCCGCTAGGGTTATTGAGCACCAATGCACCGCTTTCAATGGTGGTGCCTCCGGTATAGGTGTTCGCGTTGGTGAGAATAAGTGTTCCCTGTCCAACCTTGGTGAGTGAGCCGCCATCCTGAATCACTCCGGAAAAGGTCGTACCGAGTGAGTTGCCCACGGTCAGGTTGTTAGCTCCGAGCGAAACCAAACCGTCCCCCCTCAAGTGATCCGATCGTCACGCCGGGAGCGTTGTGAGCGCTAATATCCAGGTTACCATTGCCGAAAATCTCTACGCGAGAATGGCTACCCGTAGAATCAGCGAAAAATTCAATCGAACCGCCAGGGCCACCGTTCGAACTGGGGTTGGCTATCAGCGTGGCATTGCCCGCATCGGAGGTAGCATTAAATATCGTCTTACCGCCGCTAAATGCCCAGCCGGGTGAGCCGCCATTGGCAATCAGCACTGCATTATCCGCCATCGCGCTATCGAAAAAGCTTGTGAAGCTGCCCAAAGTGAGTCCGACGGGGCCGCCGTCGTTGATGAAAGTGGCGCTGCCCGCGCTCGACGTGTCGAAGAAGTCCGTGTGGTTAGCTAAGCCGTAGTTGATGTTCGTAAAAACAGTCAGGTGCCCCGCCGTCGCACTATTCGTGAATTGTATTACTGCAGCCTCGGTTTCAAACTCTCCAGCCACGAAGTTTTGCACAATCCCCGAATTGTTCGTGATGCCTACACCGCTGATGGTTAGGAATTCGTCGAAATCGGCAAATGTTGCGACGTTGATCGTGAACGCACTCGCGTCCGCGCTGAAGACTATGCCGTTGACTTCAAAAGGAGTGGCAAATTGGTCGCCAACTAGGACAGCGGTTGCATTGGAGACATCGAAGGTTGCCGTGTCGCCGGGTCCGTTGGGGACAGTCGCCGGCGTCCAATTAGCGGCGTCACCCCAACATGCTGACGTTGGAAACCCTGGGCAATCGGGGCCGCCGCCCGGGTTCAGGTTCCAAGTCGCGCTTCCCGCAAATGCGGTGCTCGCGGCTGAAAGCCAGAGCAATTGTATGGCTGCGGCCAGAACATAACCCGGCGCACGCAGGCGCAGACGTGAAGGAATAATCTGTTTGATTTCGCTGTGAAGAAGTGAACTCCAAAAACTCTGTCTGATTCTCATAGCCATTACCTCAAGTTGTGCGAGCGAACCCTGTCGTTCGCGGATTTCCCTGCGGAAAGAGGGTGAGGTGGCTTGGCTGGAGTCCCCTAACGGACTTAGCGCGGCGCGATATTGCCCGCCCGGGGCAGACAATGTCAAGACTTTTTTCAAGCAAGCGCACCGCGAGGTCTGCGAATTTAAGCGGAGGACTTCAACCTAGCCGATGTCATGAATTACCAATCTGCCATTCGAGTTCCAGAAGCGCAGTCAGCTTTTCATCCGCGCGCACGATGAACGCTTCCGTTGTCGCAATGTGCGTCAGCAATCCCCAGATCGTTCGAGCCGTCGAAATCCATCGCTGAGACGCAGCCCCAACTCCAACCGGCCTTGCTGAGATTGTCAGCGATGATTTCCCAGTACTTCACGCGAATGGAAAATCGTCTGTCATTACCGTGGCGCAACACCCGAAAGGTGCCATTTACAAGTGACGCAATATGGATTTCTGCCGTATCAACCCTTGCCATCGGACTTCGGCAACAAAGGGTTCATGAAGGTTCACGACCAACCCCAATGGAATCATCAATAACACAAAGATGGCGGCCCGCTACGGCAGACCTTAGTCGCCATACTCACGCCAGGTGTCGAAATGTGCCCCATGCGGAGAACAACCACAGAAACGGCAACGACCACGCAATTAACAACGATACCAAGAATAACTGGTAGCCAGGCATTGGGTTGAGTGCCGTGAACCGATGACGTTGTTAATTTGTGTTCGTACGCGGCACTTGTATAGGGCAACTTCGTAGCGTCAACGCACGGTCAAGACCGCGTTGTTACTGGTCACGCTTCCGGCGCGATTACTTACGGTCACCGCGAAGAGCGCGCCGTTGTCCGCCGGTGTTGTCGGTGGAGTCGTATACGACGCCTTAGTCGCTCCAGTAATGTTCACGCCGTTCTTCGTCCACTGATAGTGCAATGGTGGTGTGCCTGTCGCCGTCACGCTGAAGCGGGCTCTCTGCCCTGCTCTGACCGTTGTATCGGCAGGCTGAGTCACGATCGAGGGCGGAAACGGCGTTGGAGTTGGCGTCGCAGTCGCGGTAGGTGTTGGAGTAGGCGTTGCGGTTGGTGGGGGCGTTGGAGGGGGCGTAGGCGTTGGCTGCCATGCATCGCTAATCGGTGTAGCACTCGCGCTGGCACCCGCGTACGGCAGCCCATACATATCCTCAATCGTGCGAAGCACGTTGTAGTGGTTGATAATTTCGCTGTATTGGCCGGGTGCAACCATCGGACCGACAAAAATCGTTGGGATGTGGTTGCCGTCCGGCGCCACCGCTTCGTCCCATGTGACAATTAAGAGGCTATTGTGCGTCTGCGCCCACTGTTTGTAAGCATCGAGATTACTTTCAAGCCAATTATCTCCGCTACAATTCGTGCTGGATCGGTTCCGTTGTGCATATCATGTTCCAAGTTAGGAACGACAATAGATACAGTAGGTAGCATGGTATAGTCGGTTGGGAAAAAACCAACAAAGGGCATATTCACCGAATCTGGAACGTTGAAGAAATCGACCCAAGGGTTATGCTTGCGTGCATAGTGTCCTTCCGAATCTGCATTCGTGCAGGTGGTAGATCCAACCGCATCCAAACTTTGAGAATATCCACCAAACATCAAACCTACGGCCAGAAGCTCAGACGCAAGATTTGGGTCGGAGTATGGCGACCCCGGGGGTGGACACGTATCGTTTACCACTTGCTCTATGCCGTTAAAAAGAGCGAGATAATTGCCCTGGCTCGGATGGGACACCCCATAAGACATGGTGAATAAGGCCCCTTCAGTGGCCAGCGAGTTAATATAAGGTGCACTGGTGCTTCCGATAATCTCGTAGATGGAATGATTCTCCTCAATCACAATGACGACGTGATCCGGCTGTGGGATGGCATTGGCATTCGATGTCAGGAAAACACCGATTCCCATAGTGATGAGCGGAAAGCGACAGTTCCTAAATATTTTGAGAAACCGTCTATCCGCCCAGGCGAAATTGATTCGAGCGCCGGACGACAGGAGGAAAGTCGGCGGAATCCCGGCGATAAATGCGGCCAGAATGTCTTTTATGATGTAGACCTCCGATTAACCGGAGCCTCTCTCGAAGAAACCAACGCGATCCACTCTCCGAAGCGGGCGTGAGTATCTGCTGGGGGCTAGGGTCCGTGTAGCTTGGGATTTTACGGTGAACATGTCAATCCTCATTTTTCCGTTAGGTGACAACTGTTGGGGCTTTGGGATGAAGATCGAAAATGACAGCCGGCGTTGGGTTGGTTAACGAAAAGTAAACAAACTGTTACTTAATCTTTAGGTGCCCGTAGATGGTCTTGCGCGAATGTATTTTTGTACGGAAGGAACAGTTTGCCATGTTGCCGATATTTTTGCCGCATCTTCACGATACGGCTTCAAGCTACAATGGCACTGCACCCACACTTCTGAGAAAGGAACTACCCATGAAAACCAACTTGTCTATCAACTACGAAAGTTATGTCCGGCAGCTCGTGAAGCTCGCCGCATTCATCTTGCTCGCGACGCCAGCGTTCGCCCAGACCTACACGATTACAGATCTCGGCACGCTAGGCGGAAACGGTAATTACAGCGTCGCCTACTGCATCAATGGCAGCGGCCAGGTGTCGGGAGCATCCAGCGCGCCGTCGAATCAGATGAGTGACCCGGCCTTTCTTTACAGCAATGGTCAAATGATCAATATCGGTACACTGGGTGGCGAATCCGCCCTGGGGCGCGGGATCAACACCTCCGGGCAGATCGCCGGTTACTCGACTCTTGCGACTGGTGCGTATCACGCCTTCCTCTACACCGGCGGCCAAATGATGGACATCGGCACGCTTGGCGCCGATTACGCCGTCGCTTACGCCTTGAATGACGCCGGCCAGGTCGTCGGCAATTCGGCGCATCTCGGCGGGCAGGACCACGCCTTTCTCTACAGCAACGGACAAATGACCGACCTCGGAACGCTCGGCGGTGACACCAGCAACGCCTACGGCATCAATAATCTTGGGGTGATCGCAGGTTATTCGTATAACGCCTCGGGCAACTTTCTCGGCTTTATCTACCAGAACGGCACTATGACTCCTATCGGCACCCTCGGCGGCAGTTGGAGCATCGCGTATGCGATCAACGACCAGAACCAGATCGCCGGCCAAGCTTATACTAGGGGCAACCGTGCCGCGCACGCGTTCCGCCTCAGCGACGGGCAAATGGTGGACCTGGGCTCGCTCGGCGGATCGAGTTCCTGGGGCTTGGCGATCAACAACAGCGGCACCGTAGTGGGCTTCGCGACCACCCGCCGCAACGAATACCACGCCTTCGTTTCCACTAATGGCGCCAGAATGCAGGACCTGAACAAGCTTATTCCGCGATACACCGGCTGGATCCTGGGACAAGCCAATGGGATTAACGACGCCGGCCAAATCGCAGGCTTCGGCACGATCCGCGGTCAGACGCACGCCTTTCTTCTCACACCGGTGCAATAAATTTGGCTTGGGCTTTCTCGCGTCGAAATCTGATTTGCGCAATTCAATCATTCTTCGCGAAATCCTCGGTGCGCCGCGTGGTTTTCAAGTCCCCGATTTAATGATGGAGTAATGGAGTGCCGAATGGTTGCGCTCTGGTAAATTGTCGCATTACTCCTATACTCCAACACTCCATCGCTGCACCCCGCCGGCGTGGCGGAATTGGCAGACGCGCTGGACTCAAAATCCAGTGGCCGCAAGGCCGTGTGGGTTCGAGCCCCTCCGCCGGCAGATGCTATTCGATGTTCAATGTTCGGTGTTGGACGTTCGATGTTTCAGAGCGCGAAATCACTTGCGCCGCTAAGAGAAATCCAGAGATGCCGCGACTCCGCTCGGCATGACAATTCATGCGAGGCCGTGTGGGTTGGGAACCCTCCGCCGGCACTTTTCTTCATTGAGCGCTCGCTCGCAAACCCTTTCGGGAGTTGAGCGCCTGCTCGCAAAGGCTTTCGGAGTTGGGCGCCTGCTCGCGAATCCTGTCGGAGTTCGGCGTTCGACCTTCGAGTGAGCTATGCCGAAAACAATGTTTTCACCGACTCGCGTGAAAGGACGATGATCGTGAAGACGCCGAGAATTGTTCCAAACGGCATGAAAATGCATTCGATACATGCAATAACGAATGCGAACCAATAATGACGTTGTCGGGCGAGTGATCGACCGGCAATGAGAATACACATCGCCATAGTCAGACCGGCGAGAAAGAAAAGCGCACCCATCACAATCAAAATCCAAGCGAGGAATGCAGGCGGAGTCTCCTGATTATGCGGCCCTGGATGGTGAGCCGCATAAAGTATGAACCCGCCCATGGCGGAATATAAAAGCGGAAAGAAAGAGAAGAGCGCCGCTAGGCCGGCGACTACGTAATGGAAAATCGCGAGCAATCGGAGATGTTCGTTATCCGGGTTCATTTGTTCTGAGACCTAGCCGGTCGCGCGGTAAGGACATCGCGCTGCGATGTCCGGACGGCGCAGCGCGCCGTCCATACCATCGTCACGAGCAAGAGCAAGGAGATAACTCACGAAGTGATATAGCCTTCTTCGCCGTGCTGGTTGATGTCGAGCCCTTGCCGCTCGATCTCTGGGGCGATGCGCAGACCGATCGTGCCTCGAACGAGCGCGCCGATGATCGCGCTACCCACAACCGCCACCAGGATCGTGACCACGATTGCTTTTAATTGTTCGATCCACAGCGTGTGACCCACAATTCGTGCAAGACCGTTTTGCGTTGCAGGATTGAGCGGTGCCCCAAGGACTAACGAAAGGTTGGGATTCACGCTCGCAGTCGCAAACAGACCAGTCAGGAATGCGCCGAGCGTGCCGCCCACTGCGTGGATGCCAAAAGTGTCCAGTGCATCGTCATACCCGAGCCACAATTTCAATTTCGTGCACGCAAAGAACGGAACGACGCCGGCAGCGATCCCGATAATCACTGCACCGCTGGGAGCGACATAACCGCAAGCCGGGGTGATTACGACCAGCCCCGCTACTGCGCCGGAGCAAAAGCCGAGCACGCTTGGTTTGCCGCGCAACGCGTACTCGAGCATGGCCCATATGAACGACGCGACCGCCGTCGCAAGCGTTGTGCTCATGAAGGCGTTTGCGGCAATTCCGTCAGGCGCAAGCGCGCTTCCCGCGTTGAACCCGTACCAACCCACCCATAGCAAACCGGTGCCGACCATGCAAAGGACCATGCTGTGGGGCGCCATGATTTCTTTTCTGAATCCGAGCCGGTGCCCGAGAAGAATGCAAAGCACGAGTGCCGACCAACCCGAGCTCATATGGACAACGGTGCCACCGGCAAAATCGATCGCTGTGATTTTTGCTGCAGCGTTCCAAACGCCATTCATCCAGCCATCAACTCCCCACACCATGTGGGCGATCGGGAAATAGACCACGAACATCCAGATGCCAGCGAACACCAGCACAGCCGCGAATTTCATCCGCTCAGCCACCGCGCCGATGATCAATGCCGGCGTGATGATGGCGAACATCAGTTGATACATCGCGAAGACATTCTGCGACGCCCAAAACGAATAGTCGTTGTTCGGCCGCGCATCGACGCCGCGCAGGAAAGCGAATTTCAATCCGCCAATGAACGGTGAGCCGCGCGAAAACACCAGGGAATAACCCGCGACCCACCAAAGGATCGTGACCAAGCCTACAATGCCGAGGCATTGCGCGAGCACGGAGAGGACGTTCTTCGCGCGAACGAGGCCACCGTAAAAAAGCGCCAGTTCCGGCAACGTCATGAAAAGCACCAGCGCGGCGCACGTCATCATCCATGCGTTGTAGCCGGGGCCGGGACCGGCGACGTTCGAGGCGATTGCTCCCCCCGTATCGGCGGCGCGTGACGAATTGTTCACGTACGCTTCAAGATCAGCAACGCGCTGCTCGAGCGACGGTGAACCCGCGGGGGCGGGCGTTTGGGCATGCAGCGGACAGAAAAACGCAATGATCCCGATAAGCAAAAGAATCCGCATCATTACGCGCTCCGGTTATAGCGCGCAGATTTTTCGCGGCAAGGAAAATGGCATCGCACAGCCTTTGCTGACCCTTTTTTTGCACGCCCAAGTCGCCTCTCCTTTCCCAGGAGAGAGGGGGCGGGTGAGGGTTCGATTCAAAGAACTGCACTGGCAGATTCTTTAGTTGGGAGGACGCGCACTCCAAACCCCTCACCTCAATCCTCTCCCCTTGCGTCAAGGGGAGAGGCGGAAAATACGCCATACGCACGCGCGAATTACCTTCGCACACAAAAGAAAACTCCGCCGAGCGGTCTGACTCGCGAAAGGATTCGGAGCTGGCCAGACCAGGTTAAGATGCTCGGCGGAGTTCCTCCTCTGCCTCTCAAAACCAGACTGAAACATGCTCCGATGATGCATCATGAGGTTCTTCCGCATCATCGACATCAGCTTCATCGCCGTCATTGGCGTCACCTGCCGACTCGGCTGCCGGCAAGTCGTTTTGCTGTAGTCGCTGGTAGCGCGCACGCACATCGGCCGGAATTTTTTCGAGATCTTCTTTCGTTTCGACCGGACCGCTGAAAAGCAATTTCCCCTGCGGATCTTTGGCCGTGAGCAGTTTTTTCCCGTCCACACTTTGCAACTTCAGCTCACCCTTATCGTCGCTGAAAACGATCTGCGCTTTGCCGAGATCAATAGTGCTGGCTTTGAGCGCGCCATTCTCTTCACAAAAAATACGAACCTCGTCTGCGGCACGACGGGCGTCCTCGCGCGCGCGCCTCGCCGCCTCGTGAGCTTTCATCACCGCTCCACGGATGAGGCCGCGTTGCGTATCGCCCAATTGCTCTTGCAATTGTTTCTTTAAATTCTGCACCTGCTCACCGACGTCGCCTGTCTCGTCGAAATCCCAATGCCAGTCGTGGTTTCCTCCAGGAAACAGCGAGTGACGCTGTGGCACCTCTTTCCTGGCAAGTTTAACGGTGACCTTTTGCTCCTGTCCTTTGCGCAGGATCGTCAACGTGACCTCGGTACCGTCAGGAAATGTCTGCAAAAGCTTTCGCAGCTGGCTCGGCTCGATCAGAATTTGGTCGTTGAGCATTTTGAGAATGTCGTTTTGCTGAATTCCGGCCGCAGCGGCGGGGCTGTTCGGCTCTACGTAATCGACGACCAAGCCGAGGCCTTTGGCCATGCCAAGCTGTTCGGTTACGACGTCGGGCACTTGCGACGTCTCTACACCAAGAAATGTCACCGGGACCTTCGGCGCTTTTTCGTGGTGCTCGGGCGGGCCTGGTGGATGCGCCGGCCCGGGCGGCTGTGGCGGGCCAGGTGGTGTTTGCGCGAATCCCGCGATCGGCAGCAAGGCGGCGACCGCGATGATGGAGATGGATTTTATCTTCATGGTTTTTGTTTTGGTAAGGCGACTCGTGCTCATGCTCAAAGGGAAAAACGGGCCGATTACGATTACCCGCCGTCGCCGAGCTACGGCGTGGCAGGCAGTAAGAGCAGGAGCTAGAGCCAGAGTAAGGGTTTTCATTGGCCTGAAACGGGGATAAGGACGACGTCCTCGGTCGGATACGAAACGCGAAGCGATGCACCTGTTTCCCGATCACGCCAGCGCCACGTTTGCTGCGTTTGATAACGAACACGTCGCACCGGCCGCTCCAGACCGTCAGGAAGATGCAATCCCTCGTCGCGCGCGTTGTAAACAACCTGCGTCGCCCCGGCAGGAATGAATTTGCTGGGCGAGTTGGAGTTCTCGATTGCGTTGAGGGCCGGTATCGTTTCGGAAGTAGGCGAAGTTTTCGCGATCGTTTGTGGCCGTTCACGCTGCCATTGGATTTTGACCACCGCGAACAGAACCAAAACCGCTGCGGCAGCGAGGCCGAAGCCTAGCGAAAGCCAATTGTGGGGCGACCGCTCGGGTTGCCTGGCAGGGTCGCCGCGGCGACCGTTTGCCATACAATCCATGGCTTCTTCGATTCGCCCGAAGAGGAATGGCGAAGCCAGGGCTGGTCGCAGCTTTCTCAGTTCATTCTCAAGCTCGGCGAAATCGTTCATTGCGGCTGCAAACTTTTCTTCAGGTTGCTCAAGGCATAGCGGTATCGCGATGCCGCGGTGTTTTGAGAAATACCCAGCGCGCGGGCGATCTCATTAAAAGTAAGTTCGTTCCAAATTTTCAAAACGAGCACTTCCCGTTGATCGCACGGCAGGGAATCCACAGCAGCGGCAAGTGCGGATTGGGTGTCATCATCCAATTCAAACTGCGGGTCAGCAGCTGACTCGGTTTCGGCAAAAACAGCCGCTTCGCGTCGCGCGCGGCGCACGTCTCGACGGATGAAATCGAGGGCAATGGAACGCACCGCGGCGTAAAGCAGCGGGCGATTATCAATGTTGTGATTGCGCCGCCAAAACTTGACGAAGGCTTCCTGAACAATGTCTTCCGCGTCGGCCGCCGAGTGCACCCATTGCCGCGCAAAAAGCAGCAGCCCCGGAGCGAGTTCAGAGAAGCAGCTCTTCCAATCCTCATGACTGGCGATATTCTCCATGACCTCTTCACGGTCTTTATCTTCGAGACGCTGCCAGGTGCAAATTTTGTCTATGAGCGCCATTTTTTTTTGTTAGTGAAGCAGGCAAGGAGCGGCGGTCTCCAGTCCGCCGTATAGGAGGACCGCGAACTCGTCCCTCCTTTCATTGGAGACGGGATTGTCTGCGTCACGTCATTTACGAATCGATCGCAGGATCAAATCGCCCAGCCAATCGGGATGGGCAACGCCTTCGCGATACGCCTGTAGCGATTCCACGGAAGAATTGACCCGCAGATTACTGTAAGATCCATCGGCGTTTTGCCACCGTTCGTGCCAGTACACTGCCGCTTTGATTCGCGGATAACGGGCGCGGAAAAGTTCCAAGCCCTGCTTGATCCACTCCGGCTTGTGCATCGCGCTGGGCTTGGCCGTTGCAAGCGGGAACTCGCCGGTCGCCCATTCCGCAATCATGATCGGCTTGTGCGGGTCCAGCCGGCACATTTCTTCATACGGCCAGCTCACAAGTGAGGGAACATCCGGATTCGGTTCGTCTTTGTATTGCTGGCCATAAACGCTCAGGCCGAGCCAATCAACGTAATCTGGGCCGGGATAATAGGCGGCAGCACAGTTCCAAGGCTCGTACGGATAAGGATAATTGTTGGTATGAAACATCCATTTGATGTTTGATGCGCCGCGCGCCCGGACGCGATCCACCACATAACGATAAGCCTTGCGAAAAGTTTCCGGCCCTTTCCAATTTTTGGCCTCCGGGTCCCATTGCGCGCCGCCGTAGTAAGCTCCCGACCACGGGAACCACGTCCCATTCATTTCCACACCGAACACCACAATCATCGGATGACCAAATTCGCGAGCTGCGTCCGCCCATTTGTCGATGTAGGCGTCCCATTCGCCTGCGAGGATCTCAGTCAAACTGAACTTGTCCGGCCCGTGATCTTCCTCATACGGCTTGTCCCAAGGCGACCAAAAAACCAACGGCAGCGAGCCGTGCCGCCAGATGATGTTGAGATTGTCCACGGGAAAATTTTGTTCTCCCCAGTAGCTCGACGAAGCGATGATCGCCTGGTGCTTGCCCACCATCTCCTCGAAATCCTCGATCGTCTCCAGCGTGACGTCGTCCTCCGCGTCGCCAAAATCCATGAACGCACCGGTATAAGCGCCGTGCTTGGGAACCACCACCTCGACGGGACCATTCGGATCGACTTGCGCGACCGCGACTTGTTCGCGGCATCCAACTAGAAGCCAACTCAATCCAAGTAGCGCAATTACCGCTCTAAAAACTGCACCGATACACATTCGAGTCCGCAAATTTCCTGCAGAAAAACACTATGTCCAGCGAGGGGCCAGCCTCGATTGATTTGTATATTTGTCGCGTGCGTTTTGGAGTGCGGCGGTACTCCGCTGCTTTTCGATAAGATCGCAAGCAGATTGGTTTGCCGGCTATAAGTTCTGCCGGCCCAAGAATTCTCCTTGACGGAGAAATCCGAAATATGAGAAAGAAAAACACGATCTCTGGTTGAGATAAGAAGTGGATACAAGAGTTCCCACGTTTTTGATCTTCTTTGTCGCATCCGTCGCATTTTCGGAGGACTTCAAAACGGTCAACGGAAAAGAATATAAAGATGCTACCGTGACTCGCGTAGAACCCGACGGGATTGTGTTAAGAACAAAGTCGGGCATCTCGAAGGTTTACTTCCCTGAACTGCCAAAAGACGTTCAACACCGCTTCAATTACGATCCGGAGAAAGCTGCCGCATACTCTGCCCAGCAGGCTGCCGATTACGCAGCAGTTCAAAAGCAGCAAGACGAAGTTTTGCGGCAGAGAGAGGAGGCGTCGCAAAAGGCAAATCAAATTCAAGCAGAACAGCAAAGTCGGCAAAACGATATTCAAGCGCTCCAAGCCCGTCACGCGGCCCTTCAGCAAGAGGAAAACAACTTACTCCTCCAAATCGGTGAAGCTAAGCGACCGGGACCTACGAGATACAACAGAAATGGATATCCGACGAAGAGTCACGAACCCAATCCGTTGGCGTTCCAACTGCCGCTTCTGAACAGCCATTTGAGCGATGTTCGTCGCGAAAAAAGCGAAGTCCGCAAGCAATTGGAGAAAGCCCAGCGGTAGATTGCTACGGATGGCAGTAGCCTTGTGCGAAGGTGGATCGGCTTCTCCTGAAGACGATTTCTGCTGATCGCCCGAACGCGCAAGATAATCCGGCGGCAGAGCCGCAGTTGATTTGCCAACGCGTTGAGCCGCCTTCGGATTGCTACGGCGCCCCAAGGGACAACGCGTTCCACCTTCACGCCAAGCTCTTCGCATCGCTTTGAATGTTAGCAATCCGCAGTTACATACCACGCGGTGAATAGTGCGTGGCTTTCAAGAGGAAATTGGCTGGTTCGCGGAGTAATTGCTTCGGCTCTTATTTACTCAGCATCGCCAGCAGGAGCGCGTAGCGACCAGAACTCCTTCCCAGTCTCTGCTATTGTCCTGGCGGATCATCCGGTAAATCAGTGCGCGCCAATCCAGGCATTGGGCGCGGGCGTTGACGGTCATGAGAAAGGCGAATGCGCTCGGATGTTCACGGACAAGAATATCGCAGAGATGCGATCAGCCGGGCTCGCGCCGTTGACGTATCGCCTGCGTACCGAGCTTGCCGGCGACGCATGGCATTGGAATCCGCGCGGCACGTGGAGCGATCCGGTTCACCAATGTGGATATTGGACCTCGGACGATTCCCTTGGCGACCCGATCACTGTCTCCTATGGCTATCGTTTGCCGCGGCGCGGAAACACGATTGATCAAGCAAACGACGATGGTTATTCGCGGATCGCCGACGGCGACAAAGAATCGTTCTGGAAAAGTAATCCGTATCTCGATGCGCCTTTCACCGGTGAGTCTGAAGATGCGCATCCACAGTGGGTGGTGATCGATCTCGGCTCCCAAAAGTCAGTGAACGCCATCCGGATTCACTGGGGCGCGCCGTATGCCAAGCAATACAAGGTTGAGTACTGGCCGGGCGACGATCCAATGCACCTGCACGCCGATGACGATGACGATTGGCAGCCGTTCGCGCACCGCAGTGTGGAGAATGCGCGCGGCGGCGATGAACTCATTCGACTCGCCGAGCACCCGCGTTCAACTCGATTTGTGCGCGTCGTCATGAGCCGCAGTTCGCGAACCACCGCGCAACCTTCGAACGATATTCGCGACCAGCTCGAGTTTGCCATTCGCGAGATCGAGCTCGGGAATATCGATAAACACAATCGCTTTCATGATCACATGCGTCACGCGCCTGATCGGCATCGGCAATCAGTCATTTACGTGTCGTCCACCGATCCCTGGCATCGCGCAGAAGACATCGACTTCAGCATCGAGCAGCCAGGACTCGATTTCATTCTGCCCAGCAAACTCACGAACAACTTGCCTGTGCTCTTTCCCGTGGGTGTTTTGTACGACACGCCTGAGAACGCTGCGGCTGAAATCAATTATCTGTTGCGCCGGAATTATAGTTTGGAAGGAATCGAACTGGGCGAAGAACCAGATGGACAATGGGCATCACCGGAAGATTACGCCGCCCTCTACACTGAGATTGCGCGCAAGGCGGCTGCGCGGAACCCACGCCTGAAACTTGGAGGACCGAGCCTGCAAAATTTCGAGGATCGACTCCTCACGTGGGCAGACAAGTCCGGGAATCGTTCTTGGATGAACCGGTTGCTAAAATATGTTCGAAGCGCCGGCGTGCCCTTCGATTTCTTTTCGTTCGAGTTTTATCCATTCGACAATGTCTGCGCAGATGCGGCGCCGCAGTTGCGGGAAACCCCAAAACGTTTAACCGAAATGCTGTCGAGCTTGCGCGCGGACGGCGTGCCACACGACATCCCGTGGCTAATGACCGAGTACGGCTATTCGGTTTTTGCCGGGCGCCACGAAGTCGATATCGAAGGCGCGCTCTTCAACGCGGACACAGTCGGAACGTTCCTGACGCTCGGCGGTTCTAAAGCGTACCAATACGGCTACGAGCCAAACTATCTCCAGGACGAGCTGAAATGTTCCTGGGGCAATCTCATGATGCTCCAGTTGACTCCGCACAACGATCAAGTGAATCGCCTCTCTGCCTATTATGCCGCACAGCTCGTGACGAAAGAATGGATGCAGCCGCTCAACGAGCCGCACGAAATATTTCCTGTAACCGTTAAGCAGACGAAGCCGACTTCATCGCCCGCTGTGAGCGTCTATGCCGTGCACCGACCCGACAAACAGTGGGCGTTGCTTGCAATCAACAAAAACCCAAACCGCACCGCGCGACTGAACGTGCAATTCAATGTTCCGGGCGCGCACCAGCCAATCGATTTTGTGGGCGAGGTCGAGGTTATTCAATTTTCCCGACAGCAATATACCTGGCACGCCGACGGCCCGAACGGCCATCCGATGCGAAGCCTGCCTCCCGCGCGCTTCACGCGAGAAGGGTCATCATCCTACGAACTGCCGCCGTATTCACTCACTGTCTTGCGAGGTAAACTTCCACAACAGGGAGCCACCGCCGGTGTTTTCAAGGAACGACGGCTTCCGAGCCGTCGAGTTCCATCGAGTTTATGCACCGTGCAGGAATCGAACCTGCAACCCAGTGATTAAGAGTCACTTGCTCTGCCAATTGAGCTAACGGTGCCGGATTTAAATTCGAATCTCGAATTTCGAATTTCGAAAATCAAGCCTGTGTGCAGCGGTGCAAGGCTAACGTAGGATTTACAATCAAATGTTGATGCTGTTGATCCTGGCTCAGGCAGCGTCCTTAGCTCAATTCCATAGCCTGCTATACGCCAAGCATCTTTGTCACTTTTGAAACAATGCCCACGATTTTGCTGGTCTCCGATGTAATGGATTTTGTCAGGGCTGCATATTCGCTCTGATATTGCCTCAATGTGGCCTTTTGCTCCCTCGATAGTTTGCTCACCAAGGAAGAAGCTACCCTCAAAGGACCTACCGGCGGACCCACGGGACCGCCGCCGCCTACCGGACCATGAACGATGTGAATGCCGTCGTCCTCGATTATGATTCGGAATCCTCCGCCGGCAACATATTGCTTCAGCTTCCCGAGATTAATCGGAGGCCCTGGAGGAGGAGATTGATAAAATGCAAACCAGATTTCTCCAGTTTCATTTTGCGCCATGTCAAAATCCCTTGAACTAAGAATCGATTCGGACGGTATAATCTTCTTCCATTCCAGGAATGGCACGCCTCCATCCACCGTGGCACTCGCTCTTATGTGCTCAGCGCTTAGTGACGACACTTCGCCATCCGAGTTGGCGAAATCCGTTTTGTCATTATCAATATTGTCCGGCGGAGTAGGCGGCGTAAGGATAGTGATGAAGTGCAGATCATCAGAAAAGTCCCCGGCATTAACATTAAAAGCATCAACCCAGATTCCCGGACCTCCACCGGATCCAATTCCGCCCACCGGACCATAGACAACTAAAACTTCTACATCGGACGCGCCTACGGGAAATGATTGATTGCCGGGGGAGGTATAAAGATGGTTACCATCATTCGCACCATGTATTGACATAAAAGCAAATGGCAGATTATTGCCTCCAAAAGGCAATGTGGGCCATCCATCGGCAATGCCTGAACCAGGATTGTCGTTGGTGGTCCCGGGGTAGTTCTCATCCGTTTCGCTGGTGATATTGTTTGAGGCATTAAAATGATGATGCCTCACACCGGTGCCGTTGTGGTTATAGACGATGTACTTTGTGATGACGTGTGCCATAAGTTGTTAAGATTTTTCCATTGCCTTATTGCCTTGTCCAAATGCAAGGTTGAAGAGTCAGCTAAGCCCGCTAATGAACTCGAGTGAGAGAAATCAAATTGGCGCCACAATGTCAAGTGTTTTTCAAAATTTAATCCAGCGTAGGGAAATAAAGAGAGTCAAACTCTTGGCACTGCGCTCTAATTCCATTCTGTCTTACAGAATTGCCGGCTCGAATTTGGAATTTCGCAAATCAAGCTTGCGTGTGACGGACGTAATGTGTCTCGACACCTTTCGGGAGCAGGCGTTTGCGGCCGCGTTGCCGCCGGCGCGCGAGGATCGCGCGGCCGCCTTTGGTCCGCATTCGGGCACGGAAACCGTGCTGCCGTTTGCGCGTTCGTTTGGATGGCTGATACGTGCGTTTCATAAAACCGAGAAATCCCGGTGCGATTTAGGAGCGGTTACAGTAGGGACGAGCGTGGTGTTGTCAACGAGATGAAACGACAGAATTTAACCAACAACCGACGCGAATGCATACTAACAAGAGAAAAACAGTTCGCCGATTTTGGAGCGTCGCCAGGTCAATTAGGAGTGGCGTCACAACAGATCTGATAATTGGTGTTCGTTGGCATCTAATCGTCGTTACCGGTGGCCTTGATTTACAAGATTGCCAGGACGGCGAATTTTTGAAATAAGCATGACGGCAATGAGCGAAAAAGAGAATGTCGTGATCGAGCCGGCGACCGATGCCGACCTGGACGAACTGTCGGTAATGCTGGGGGAATTGTTTGCTCAGGAGAGCGACTTCCGTCCGGATAAGGACAAACAGCTTCGCGGTTTGCGACTCATTTTCGAACAGCCCAGCCGAGGGCGCGTCTTTGTGCTGCGCTGCAATGGGACGATTGTGGGCATGATCAATCTGCTCTTTACCATCAGCACGGCCGAAGGCGGTTTCGTGATTCTTTTGGAGGACCTCGTCGTCCACAAGAAATATCAGGGTAAGGGCTATGGCACAAAACTTCTCGAATACGCCATCGATTTCGCGAAGAAGAAAAATTTTCTCCGCATCACGTTGCTGACCGATCGGCCGGAAAATGTGGCGCAGGCGTTTTTCCGCAAACACGGGTTTGTTGAGTCGTCGATGATTCCGATGCGGCTATGGATCGCGCCGCAACACGACAGTAAACAGTGATTAGTGGTCGGTGATCAGTGCTCGTAGCGCAGGCTTCCAACCTGCTGTATCGCCGATTTCCAAATCGGCAGGGCGAAGCGAGGCGGCACGGCTGGCGGGTTTAGAAACCCGCGACACAGCAGACTTGGAAGTCTGCGCTACAGCGGCTGTCGTTTCTCGCGCGACCAGCGTGATCAGCGGCTTGTCTTCTCGATCCAGGCATTCAGTTGAGCGGCAAGGCGCTTTTTGAATTCCGCGCGAAACTGAATTTCATCGACGGCCTTAGCCACCTCGGGTGCACTCGCCGCAGGCAGGTTTGTTTTCGCGTAGCTTTTTAATTCACCGGCGCGCGAGTCATCGGAGAAAAAGGTAAACATGCTGGGCGCATACCGGTTCGCACCCGCAGCGTCGGTTTTGGCGAGCAGCGCTTTCATGTTCGTACGGGCAAAATCCCACGCGATATCTGGATGACCGCTGTCGCGTGCGACCATCGGAACCAGAAATACCGCGCGACTGGTTGGCAGCTCGTCAGTGAGCGCGATAACAAGCGTCTTCTTCGCCAGCTTCGGTTCGATCGCTTCGGCCAGTGCGTTGTAGTAATTTTGTTTTTCCTCGATGCTCGTCGTTTTCGAGCCAAGCTCGTGCAGCTTGTTCCAAGTCTTTTCGTCGGCATAACGGCCGACGATTGCAAGAACGGGCGGGCGCAAATCAGGCGCGAGCGACGCTGGATTGGCGAGATATTCTTCGAAGCGTTCGCGACAGCCCGCTACGATCTCCGAATCATTTAGATCTCCCAGCGCATTGATCAAGCTCGCGCGCAGATTCCCGGCCGTGGGCGGCTCGCTCTCTTTCGGCTCCCAGCCGAGCATTTCAAACGTGGGACGCAAAAGCGATCGGGCGTAGCGCTCAAATTTTTCGCGCTCCGGATTGCCGGCAAACAGGTGGTTGATGAAATCCAGAACATTGATGATCTGTTCGCATTCGGCGAGGTCCGTGGAAGCGGGCAATTTCTCGACCAATCCAAAATAGAGCGAGACTGGCGCGCGATCGGCTTGAACCAGAGCCCACGCGTCGCTGAGAAGATTGACGCGATCTTCAACGCCCAGCTTCGGCAGAGCTTCGAGTAACAGATTCCACGAGGGCGCATCGTATTCGACGCGGTAATTTCCAGCGCCCTTTACATTCAATTTGAGCGCGCGATCTGCGGGAATGTTCTCCAGGTTCGCTGTCTTGCTGGTCATCAGCAAAGTCGCAGGTGGTTCTCCCACGACCGAATATGTCAGCGGGATTTTCCACTCCAGCAGCGGCGCGTTTTTGAAATTCACCGTGAAACGCTCCTGTGTGAGCTGGATCTTTTTGTCTCCTTCTCGCTTAACTTTGACCACTGGAAATCCGGGCTGCTCGGTCCAACCGGCGGCGATCTCGCCGATCGGTTTCTTAGAAGCCTCCGAAAGCGTCTTCCACAAATCCGCGGTGGTTGTGTTTGAATATTTATGAGCGGCGATGTACCGGCGGATGCCATCGCGAAAAACGTCTTCGCCGAGAAAACTCTCCAGCATTCGCAAAAAGGATTGGCCCTTTTTGTAAGTGATATCATCGAAAGCGCTGTTGGCTTCCGCCTCGGTTACGATGGGCTGCTGAATCGGGTGCGTTGTCGATCTTGCGTCGCTTTCCATCGCTTGTTCCTTGGCGATGCCGGCACGCCGGGTGGGATCGCGCGGCAAATTCCGCTCGAGCCAGACCTCCCATTGCGGGTTAAAATGGGCGGTACACTTGGTGCCCATCCATGAGGCGAACCCTTCGTTGAGCCAGAGATTATCCCACCACGCCATGGTCACCAGATCACCAAACCACTGATGTGCCATCTCGTGCGCAAGCACTTCATAGATAATTTGCTTGGTCTCCGCGGAGGAATTCCTTGGATCGAATAAAAGCGCAGACTCGTAATATGTGATCCCGCCCCAGTTTTCCATCGCGCCGCCGAACCCGCCGGGCAAAGCGATTTGATCCAGCTTCGGCAACGGATACGGCGCGCCGAAGTAATCGTTGTAGTATTGCAGAATTTGCGCCGTAGCTTCGAGCGCGTAGCGGCCCAGTTCCGCCTTGCCCTTGGTTGCTATCACGCGAATCTGCGTCGGGCCGACTCGCGATTCGATGTGATCGAGTTCCCCTGCAACGAATACATTGAGGTAACTGGACATCAGTGGAGTCGCCGCGAAACGCACTTCTTTGCCGCTGGCGATTTTTTTCTCGCTCTCGACCGGCATGTTCGATACTGCGATCCAGTTCTCCGGAATGACGGTCGTCAGTTGAAAACGCGCCCGGAAAGCCGGCTCATCCCAGCAAGGGAAAAACCGGCGGGCATCGGTCGCTTCAAACTGCGTTCCGAGCATGACCTTCCGCGCACCGCTCCCCTGCTCCTGATAACGCATGTAGAAAAGCCCCTGCCCCTGCTGATTAATTTTCCCAGTGAAACTGAGCGCGAGCGTGTGATCTCCGGGTGCAAGTTCCGACCGCAACGCGAGGTTAAGCAGTTCTTTTTCTTCGTCGGCTTCGATGGCCGATTTGGGCAACTCTTTCCCATCGACAGACGCTGTTTCAATCTTGAGTTCGAGCGCGTTCAACACCAGTTGATGAACGGGACTGCGAACATTCAGCTTAACGGTTTCCGTTCAGGTGAAGGCGAGCTTGTCGATATTCGGAAGAATTCGGATGAAATAATCGGTCGGAACGACCTCTTTCGGCAGTTTCCCCGGCGTATCTTTAAAACTGAATGGTTTTTCTGAAGCTGTAGCCGCCGACACGACCAAAGATAGGGCTAGGAATGAAACAACCAACACGCGCATTTCTCGCACTAAACAACGGGCATGATCTTTTGCATTCGAAGACGTGGTAGGGACGGCTCGCCGAGCCGTCCGCCCCGGCGCGACCTACCACTCATTGCACCATAAGCACCAGCAGCAATTGTCCGCTACCAACTTGCGGACCCTTGATGACCAACGGGCTCCTCTTGCTCAATTTGGCATCAGTTTCAAGCAAGACCTCTTTCTCCTTGTAAAGTTTCAGGTTCAAAACGTAACCGCCCTCGCTCTCGCCGCGCGCATCCACATGCAGCCCGAAAAACTTGCTGGTGGCAAGCCAGTCTTCCTGGCCGGTCTTGAGTGTCTTTTGCGACTGGCCGATTACTTGAAATTGGTTGTACCCGAAAAATTCTCTCAGCATCCCCTCGATCCGAGTCAATTCCGGTGGAACCGCTTTTGGCTGGGCGACGTT
>Ga0209056_10000983_pt1 | contig 31569 bp, 25 predicted proteins | sample GraSoiAngelo_114_FD_185876 | JGI IMG/M metagenome (GOLD analysis project Ga0209056, IMG submission 185876) | Grasslands soil microbial communities from the Angelo Coastal Reserve, California, USA - 14_0903_13_40cm (SPAdes) (version 2) | ecosystem: Environmental > Terrestrial > Soil > Grasslands... | reverse complement strand
CCATCGTGAGTCTTGCGGAATACCTGCACATCCTCCAGTTCTGCATCCTGTGCAGTGTTGCCTGCCAGGAAGATGGCGTCACGAAGATAAGTGGCGCCATTCGTGACGTGATCGCCCGGGTCGCGGACCTCGCCCGAAATCGTAATAATCGGAGGATCTTCGAAATCAAAACGGCTAAAGACCCGGATGGTGTCAAACGGCTTGAGAGTCAGATCGGGATCCTTCCCCGCCAACGCATCCTCAAGATTGAACGCAATAATCTGAGGTTTGTAGTCCGGAGCGCTCAGGCGAATGATCTCGGCATGCTGCTTGTAGGGTTCTGGCAAAAGATCGCGGTAATTGTGAACCAGGTCGGTGATTTTCATTCCATCACGGTAAGCGTATTTTCCGGGCCGAAAAACATGCCCATCCAAAAAAACGGTTTTGTCGGCGAAGGGAAGAATGGGTGAAATCTTGATTCTGTCACCATCTTGCACCTGAAACTTTTCGAGCGCCTCAGTGACGGTTGCCTGAGTCTGGCTTTCCGGACTATCGCTTTCGGGAATATCAAGACGCAGCATGCTCCGGTCCTGGTGGGCCTCAACTCGTTCGACGTCCACATGGCGTAATGTGCCAGATGGCAAAACGCCGCCGGCTAGTTCCAGAATCTCGGCCAGGTTCTTTTCTCCGCCAAGCTCATAGATTGCCGGACGGCGGATCATTCCCTCCACCGTGATCTGTTGGCCGAGGGGCGGGACCAGGATCGTGTCGCCTGATTCCAGGCGCTGGGTCCCGGCCTGTACTCCACGTAATAACAATTGATAAAGGTCGACATTTTCAACGAGTTGATTCCCACGGTAGTGTTTCACTACGCGCATAGAGCCTTTGCTGGTGGGACCGCCGGCTTCGTAAAGTGCGTTGAGCGGAGTAGAGAGCGAACTCACGTCGTATGCGCCAGGTCGTTGGACATCTCCAACCACGTACACCCGCACCGTGCGCAGCCCGTCGAGCGAGACATCGGCATCGAGCTCGCGGTACTGGCTCCGCAGTGCCGTCTGCACGATGCGCTGTACATCCCCCAGACTGTGACCCGAGACCTGAATGGTCCCGACCTCGGGGAGGCTCAGGCGTCCAGCGCGATCGATCACTCGGTGCAGCCGCTGCGAAACGCTTCCCCAAAAATCGATGTTCACCCCGTCTCCCGGCCCGAGAACATAGTCCGGTCCTGCGGGTAAGTCCATAGGGAGCTGATCGAGGTTGCCCGTGCCGGTTTCAAAAATATCCAAACCAAAACGCTTCAGCTCAGATGGCCGCCGCGAGTATTGCGAGTAAAGGTCATACAGCGAGGGCACGTCGGCGTACGGGTTAGCACGATGAAGCAGAGCCGGCTGGTCCTCTGTTGTGTGCGCGGGACGCCGCTGCTGCATCTGGCGCGGATACGTGGAATCGGTCTGAAGCCGAGCCTGCTGAGGAAGAACCGTTGGTTGCTGCTGGCTGGCATATGCGTCTTCTTGGGATTGCGGCGGCAGTTGGTTTAGCCGTGCGGAGGCATTGCTATTACCGAACGAGGCTGCCAATTTGGCTAGATCTGGCTGTCCGCCCGCCGATTGCATGCCAGACTTGCCGTAGGCGCTAATCAATTGCTGGATTTGTTCTGGGCTAATCTGTTGCTGCCCTCCATTCACGACATTCAGAGGTAAGCCCCCTGAATCATCTTGGCTGCTGGAGCTTCCCAGGCTGGCCTGCATGAGCGCGCGGCGCTGGTCGGGGATCGGAGTTTGCGGCGAAGAAGGCTGAGGAGTCTCCGGGAATGGAATGTTCTGCGGATAAGCGGGCGGATACTGTGGCGAGCGGCCAGCGGGTTGGGTTCCGTTCGGATTCTGTTGGCTGCTTTCGCGTTCGGCCCCGGGAAACTCTTCGTTGTCTGCCTGCTCTTGCTGCACATTGGCTCGCGCCAGTTTCTGTTGCTGTTCGTAATCGCGTACCATTTCTTGCCGGGTGGGCTTGGCGCGGACGTAGCCGCGATCCACAATTTGCTGGGTGATCAGCGCCCGCGTCTCTTCGTCGTCGCGTACCATGCGAAAGACCGCTTCATCGGTGAGTTCTTTTGCATCCAGCTGCCGTCCTTGGGCATAGGCCTTCCGCACCAGCATTCTCTTGACTTCAAGAAAAAGCCCCGGCTCCTGTTCAAGCAGGAGAATGATTTTCTCGGGAGCAAGCGAGACCAAACGTTCCGCTTCCTGCTCGGCACGGGAATCCGCCTCGTTGATCGCGCGGGTCTGGGCCGAGGCACCCTCCGGCTGCGAATAGTCGCGCTCCTGCGCGCGCAGATCCGCAGTCCGGATCACCACCAGCATCAAGCTGAAACACACGGCCGGCAAAACCCGCATTTTCATGGGACCCCTCACGGAATTACGATGGTTCAACGAAGAACGCACAACGGGATGATCTCAAAACACTGGCATGACGTCGGCCTCGTCAGTCTCCAGTGACACAGAACGCCTGGGGATCGAGCGAGATCGCCAGCCGGCAATGATTCTTTCGGCGAACCAGAATGCCTTGGGCGCCGCAAAGGAATGGAAGCCTTTTCTTAATGATAACTAGCGGGGGTCAGTCGGTAGCCACAATGTCTTCGGCATTTAGTTCCACGGCGACCGATCGCATTAGTACATCAATTGAAATTACGAATCGGAGTTTGTCCTTCTTGCGTACAAGAATGCCCCGTGCCCCAGCCAGAGGCCCGCGAATTACGCGCACCCGGTGTCCGGCTCGAAGATAGGGGTGGGGTTGTGCGTAGATCCCCTGCTCCAGTCCGTTTCGCAGACCTTCAATGTCAATCTCGGGGAGTGGAGCGGGAATTCCATTGAAACTTACCAGTCGGACCACGCCGGGCAGTTGCAGTACGCGCAGCCGCTCGCGTGGATCGATATGCACAAAAACGTAGCCCGGAAATAACGCAAGCTCAACCTGCTTTCGCCGGTCAGCCCACCGGTGCCAGCTTCTGTATAACGGCAGGAAGCAGTTAATGCTCCGCTCTTCCAATTGCCGCGCCACAGATTTCTCATGGCGTGCGTTTGTGTATGCTGCGTACCAATTCGCGCCAGCTGTGCGAATCTCTGGCGTACGTCCGGCGGCAGGAATGGAAACAGGGATGGGATCACCAGCCGACATGAATTTCCTCGCCCGGCTGTAGCTTCGCCCCCTCACTTACAGGTGGCATGTGAGATAACCTTCGTCGCCTCAGAAACTTACTTCACGATTGCGCAATCACCGCGTTTCGTGGGTTGCGCAATGCTGCTGGCTCAGCCACTGCTCTCTTCGGAGTTCACAGCGACAATCCCGTGGCAAACATCGAGGGCGAAACCAGTAGGAACGTCCCGGACACTTGCAGACAACGTCTTCAAGCACACGTCCGCATGCTCGCTTCGTGGAGGCCCTGCACTGATGCTTCCTCTTGCGAGCAAATCTTTGTCTCTTCAAACTATATTCAGGCGGAAAGGTTAGATGCTGCTTGCTTTAGTGAGTTGCTTTTAGCGGGCTACCGGGGAATGCCGCGAAGTGCTGACGTCTAATATCGTTTTGCATCACTGGTTCACGCCACTGGCAAGAAAGCCGCCGTCCACGGCAAGCACATGTCCGGTGACGAAGCTCGCGGCGTCTGAGCAAAGAAATACTGCGGCACCGGCCAATTCTTCGAGGTGGCCAAATCGCCGCATGGGAGTACGTACTAGAAATTCTTTTCCACGCGGAGTGCCGTCCAGCAGCGCCCTGTTCAGCTCAGTGGGGAACACGCCGGGTGCGATTGCATTCACGCAAACGTTATAGGGGGCCCACTCGACCGCAAGGGTCTTTGTGAGTGAAACCACAGCCGCCTTGCTGGCTGCATATGCAGCAACCTCAAAAAAACCGCGCCCCGACGAGACCGAGGCAATGTTTACGATGCGCCCTTGCTTGCGCTCAATCATTCTGCGCCCAAAGATTTGGCACGCCCGCAGCGTTCCAGTCAAATTGGTTTCGAGGATGCCGTTCCACTCGGCCTCGCTCACTTCGAGCGTTGGCGTGCGGCGCGTGATACCGGCAGAGTTCACGAGAATATCGACGCTGCCAATCTCCGATTCCACCGCCGATAGCAGCGCCTCAATGCTCGACCGATCAGTCACATTGGAGGTGATGGCCAGCGATTTGCAGCCAAGGGCGCGAATTTCGTCGGCTGCAGACTTTACCAGGTCCGCACGTCGGCCCGTGGCAACCACGTCAGCGCCCGCCTGCGCGAGACCTTTGGCCAAGGTCAGGCCAATACCTGACGTCCCGCCGATTACAACTGCGGTTTTGGACTTCAGATCTAGGCCAGGATGTCCCATGGTTATTGTTCGTGCAGGCCAACAAAGAAAAAAAGAATGATACCAGCTTCGTCGAGGAACCAGCGCAATCTATGGCAACATAGGAAGCGTGCCTAACGATCTGCAGCCCGGAGCGCCAGATTGAGCTTCGTTCAAGATGACTTCTTGCTGCATTGCGAAACAGCGCGGCGCCTCTACCACGAATATGCCGCCGCCGAACCGATTTTTGACTACCATTCGCATCTTCCGGCTTCTGCAATTGCAGCAGGCCACCGCTTTCGGGACTTGACCGAAATCTGGCTCGAAGGCGACCACTACAAATGGCGGGCCATGCGAGCAAACGGGGTGGGCGAACGCTTTTGTACCGGAGACGCCTCTTCCTATGAGAAATTTCGTGCGTGGGCAGGTACCGTCCCTTGCACGCTCCGCAACCCTCTCTACCACTGGACGCATCTCGAACTGAAAAGATATTTCGGGATTGGTGAACTGTTGGATCAGAATTCAGCGCAATCGGTTTGGGACCAAGCTAATGCAATGCTGCGTACAGACGATCTGAGCACCCGCGGCATTCTGCACAAATTCCGCGTCCGCGTGGCGTGCACTACAGACGATCCCTGTGACGAGCTGAGTACGCATCAGGCTATCAACGCTTCGGAGCAATCTACCGAGTCCGGATTCCGGGTCTATCCCACTTTCCGTCCCGACAGGGCCCTTCAGGTTGACGCAGGGGATAAATTCAATCGCTGGATCGCCCGCTTGGAGCAGTCCAGCAACACCGACGTTCGCACGCTGCAAAACTTTCTGGACGCTCTTAAACAGCGTCATGACCACTTCCACGCGCACGGCGGGCGACTTTCCGATCACGGGCTCACGCGCTGTTACGCAACTCCATGCAGCGAGAAAGAGGCTGCACGCATTTTTGATGATGCTCGATCGGGAAAGCGGGTCACGGAGGACGAACATGACGCGTTCGCTTCCCTGCTAATGTTGTTCTTTGGACGGCTGGATGCAGAAAAGGAGTGGACGAAGCAACTGCATCTGGGTGCGCTTCGCTCGGTGAACTCGCGGGCTACTCATGTGCTAGGTCGCGACACAGGCTTCGACTGCATCGGTGACTGGCCGCAAGCTGCGGCACTGTCTGCTTATTTGGATCTTCTCGACCGTGAAAACTCGCTGCCGCGAATGGTCCTCTACAACTTGAATCCCGCCGATAATTATGTGTTGGCCACCGCCGCTGGGAGTTTTCATGACGGCGCCATTGCCGGCAAAATTCAGTTCGGAAGCGGTTGGTGGTTCCTGGACCAGAAGGAAGGAATGAAATGGCAGCTGGATGCCTTGTCTAATACCGGGCTCCTATCGCGATTCATTGGCATGACAACCGATTCACGATCATTCATGTCGTTTCCGCGGCACGAATATTTCCGCCGCATCTTGTGCGACATGCTCGGTAAGGAAATGGAAAGCGGCGAATTGCCAAGCGATGAGCAGCTTGTCGGCACGATGATCAAGAATATTTGCTTCGCAAATGCACGCCAGTTTCTACGTTTAGAGGTTCCGGCAGCTTCCCCACGTAAAGCGGCGCAGACTCTGCGTTCGTGAGAGCCAGGTACCGCGGGACCGGATGGAAGTTGGCAGCCCGCAACGCGAAGGCAATGCGGCAACCTCGCCTTCCGGCTAAGCGAAATAAACCGTCAAGCTCGTCCGAGCAGCATGAGAACAATAATGATGAGGAGAATGACTCCCAATCCGCCGCTCGGGTAATACCCCCAGCCGCTGCTATATGGCCAGCTCGGAAGGGCTCCGATCAGAAGCAGTATCAGGATAATGAGCAGTATCGTGTACATGGTCACCTCGTTTTCCTGTTTTTCGATGCCATGGCGGGTCGCGGGAATGTGAGGAGCAGGCTGTAGATTCCCAGGCGAGGTCGGGTAACGCCGGCTGCGAGTAACCCATGTAGGCGGCGCGCTTCAATTGGCGACGGCGCTCATCCGTTTTCTCACAGCAAGAAAAATTGGCACCGCAATCACCTGCGCGGCAACTGAAAAACCAATTACATACGAGAGCGACACTCCGTAAAATTTGCCGATAATCACGCTCCCAAGAAACCATGCCACGCCATACCCGGCGGTAAAGATTCCATACGCGGAAGGCCTGCGTTGTGCCGGCACCATCGTGGCCACAGCCGCGGGAATAATAGACTCGTGAACTCCCATCCCCAGGCCCCAAATCGCCGCTCCGAGCAAGGCGAGCCAAAAACCGCCGAGGAAAACCAGTGGCGCTGACGCTGCTGAGATCACCGTCAGTGGAATCAATATCCAGAAACCGATGCGGTCAAATAAATGTCCGAAAATCAATGAGCCCAGTCCGCTGATCCCCATCGCCACCGAATAGAACACTGGAACCCACGTATTCGGGACCACCGACGTCTTGTGAAAGTGGTAAGTAATCAAAGAGAAGTCCGCAAATCCTGCGGCGACCAGCGCTGCTCCGGCAAGATAGACCCAGAACACGCCCGGTAGAACGCCTGTTTCCATCTTTCGAACGCCCGTCTCTAAGCCTTCCGGTTGTGGGTACGTGACCCGCGCAACAATGAGAAGAGCCAGTGTCAAAACCGCGGGAACCACCAGGATGGCAAAAGCAGTCCGATAACTTCCGCGATGGGCCAGCACGATTGCGATAATCAGGGGCCCCACCATCGCCCCGAGTTGATCGAGCGCTTCATGCAAACCGAAGCCGCGCCCGTAACCAATTTGTTTGGCCGCGTGCGAGAGCATGACGTCTCGCGGAGGATTGCGAATTGCCCTACCCATGCGCTCGGCGACGATTAACGCTCCCGCCGTCTGCCAGTTTGGCGCGATCGCGAGCAGCGGGACAGCGCTCATTTGCAACACATATCCGAATAGAGTGATCGGCCAGAATTGCCCGGTCCGTTCGCTAAGTGGCCCCGACACCAACCGCAAACCATAGCCAAGCAACTCTCCGAGCCCTGCGATGGTCCCGACCAGGGTGGCACTTGCGCCGAGCACAGCCAGATACGGACCGGCTATACTGCGCGCGCCTTCGTAGCCAAAGTCAGCGAAAAAGCTGACGATTCCTATCAGAAGCAGGAATCTTATGGCGTTGCTTTTTTGGGTCGGTGCCACTTTTTTGGATTGTGCCACTTTAGTCAGGGCTGCATCGTCCACTGCAATCGCTCTCGATCGTGCCTACGCCACATCCAATTCTCCCGGCGAAATCTCATCGACATAGCACCACATCCAAGCCTCTCCGGGTTCGATTGAACGCATCAATGCATGGTCCGATAATTTGAAATGCTTAGTCGCGTGCCGGTTTTTCGAGGAATCGCAGCAGCCCACGTGCCCACAGGAAAGGCAGAGCCGGAGGTGGACCCAGGTATCGCCAGTCTTCACGCAGTCTTCGCAAACATGCTTGTCGGTTTTTGTGATCTTAATCTGATCTGTATGCTTGCACTTCATCGTTGCCTCCGCAAAGCGCTAATAGATGACTGAAGCAGGCATTCGGGTTCAGACTTGAGTCCGACGGCTCTCGAACAGAGGAATGTTTCTAGGTGATGCTGGCTTCAGTGTACGTTCCGTACACTTCCCGCAGCGCTTCGCAGATTTCGCCTACGGTCGCATAGGCGCGCACCGCGTCAATGAGGTAGGGCATCGTATTGGCGGGACAAATATTACCATTCGCCTCTGCAGACGGCTCTTTCACGGCAGCTTTCTTTAGTTCGTCGAGCCGGCGCTGCACCTCTTCACCGGAACGGCGCGCGCGCAACGTTTTAAGCTTCGCCGTTTGCTGCTGCGCGACTGATTCATCGATGTAAAGAATTGTGGGCGATTGCTCTTCCACTGCGAACTCGTTCACGCCCACAATGACTTTTTCTTTGGCTTCGACCGCGCGCTGATATTGATACGACGATTCGGCAATTTCTTTTTGCGGGTAGCCGCGCTCGATTGCCTTTACCATGCCGCCCATTGCATCCAGCTTGCCGAAGTAATCGAACGCGCCATTCTCCATTTGCAGAGTCAGATTCTCAAGGAAATAAGACCCGCCCAGAGGATCCGTGGTGTGCGTGACGCCGGATTCATAAGCAATAATCTGTTGCGTCCGAAGCGCAATACGCGCCGCCTCTTCGGTAGGCAATGCCAGGGCTTCATCGTAAGCGTCAGTATGCAACGACTGCGTTCCGCCCAACACCGCCGCCAAAGCCTGGATTGCCACTCGCGCAATGTTGTTCCTCGGCTGCTGCGCGGGAAGCGAGACGCCGGCTGTTTGTGTGTGAAAGCGCATCAGCCGAGTGCGCTGGTTCTTCGCGGCAAAGCGGTCCTTCATCACGCGATACCAGATCTTGCGAGCGGCCCGGTACTTCGCGATCTCCTCAAAAAAATCATTGTGCGCGTTGAAAAAGAAGCTCAGCCGCGGACCGAAGTCATCCACCTCAAGTCCACGACGCAGCGCCCATTCGACGTATTCCACGCCGTCGTACAGCGTGAAGGCCACTTCCTGCAGCGCAGTCGATCCGGCTTCGCGAATATGATATCCGCTGATTGAAATTGTGTTGAATCGCGGAGTGAACTTCGATCCGAATTCGAATGTGTCAACCACCAACCGCATCGAAGGCGCCGGCGGATAAATGTATTCCTTCTGCGCGATGTATTCCTTCAGAATGTCGTTCTGAATCGTCCCTGAAATCTTTTTCCAGTCCGCACCCTGCTTTTCCGCGACCACCAGGTACATCGCCCAAAGCACCGAGGCGGGCGAGTTGATCGTCATGGAAACCGTGGTCTTTTCGAGATCAATGCCGTCGAAAAGAATTTCCATGTCCTCGAGCGAATCAATGGCGACACCGCACTTCCCTACTTCACCTTGGCTTGCGGCATGATCGGAGTCGTAGCCCATCAAAGTCGGCAAGTCGAACGCCACCGACAGCCCGCTGCCACCGTGCTCCAGCAAATATTTGTAGCGCTGGTTGGTTTCCTCCGGCGAAGCGAAGCCGGAAAACTGGCGCATGGTAAACAGCTTCCCCCGATAGCCGGTAGCGTGAATGCCCCGCGTATAAGGAGGCTGCCCGGGAAATCCCAGATACTGTTCGTAGTTCCAATCTTGTGGAAGATCCGCCTGCGTGTAGAGCCGTCGTATGGGAAGACCTGACACCGTGGTGAACCGGGCGCGGCCGTGCTCGTTGATGTTTACGCCGGTGGGCGCGCCAATCGGCTTCTCAGGTGATTTTTCGAGAGCCGGAAGCAGCGTCTTCTCCGCCCAGCCTTTTTCCAATTCGCCGGGATGACGATTTTCGAACACATCGGAGATCGGGTTCTCGGAAACGTCGGTCTTCTTGTCCGCCATGTGGTTCTCTCCTTCGATGATAGGAGAGGCGCGAATGGGGAGCAAGGCGGGAAAGCGACCGCTCGGTCGGATTGTTGCTCACGTGGGACAGGCGGCTCGCCTGTCCCGGCGGAGGCAGTCCGGGTCAATAGTAATGCTCTGACCGTTTGACCGGACAGGCGAGCCGCCTGTCCCACGTGAGACGTTAGCTCCCTGGGTTTCTTCCCATCTCCCATCCCTTCGCGTACTTCCACGACACATATCCCGCGTGGTACATGTGCAGGAGCAGGCCTTCGCGGCCATCGAGAAATCCCAGACGGAAAAAATAGTTGTAAATAAATGTCGCCAGCGGCCGCAGAACAATTGCATTGATGCTGAACTTTTGCGGCACTGCGCCGGGCACGCGGTTCCACACGCTTGAATAGCGATTCATGTGCTCCAGATAAACAGTAAGGGTCGGATAAGTGTGGTGGATGAGCGCACCTTGAAGGCGTCCGACGTGCTCGCCGTTTTTCATTTCAAAGCGGTCATGAGGATCGCGTCCGGTCGAATACGCTTTGCCTCCGCGGAACAGCCGCAGTTTCGGGTCGGGATAAAAACCGCCATGGCGCATCCATTTGCCCAGAAACAGGTTCTTACGCGAAATCGCATAACCATCAAATGAGCTGCGTCCAGCCAGCACGCCGCGAATTTCTTCCGCCAGTTCTGGGCTGACCTCCTCGTCGGCGTCGAGTGACAGAATCCAATCTTGCGTGCAGAGTTCGAGTGCGTAATTCTTCTGAGCTGTGTAGCCACGCCATGGCTCGATGACTACACGCGCGCCATACTCGCGTGCGATATCGCAGGTGCGATCTGTAGAACCGGCGTCCACTACCACGATTTCATCCGCCCAGCGCACGCTTCCGAGCACGCGTCCGAGATTAGCCTCTTCATTAAGCGCGACAATTGCGATGGAAAGAGTGTGAGGCAAGTAAGTTTGGGTTCGACTTCGAGCGAAGGTATTCTCGCACAATGACCGGTGCGGACAGTCGCCTAGAAGAAAATTGCTCCGCCATCCCGGCGGAGCACTCGCTTTATACAACCTGATTACTGTTGTGGCGGAGTTGTAGTTTGTTGAACGTCTGCGCGCGGAGCCACGTATGGGATCTTCGGCGCATGCGTTACCTCGCCCCGCTCGGCGTCGGCTACAACGATTCCGGAATGATCGAGGAGCAACCCGGTGGCGCGATCGCGTTCGACCTGGGCCTTTTCGTAAGCAGCCATCGCGGAGACCAGATTCGACTCTGCAGTCGCCAATGCTGATTGGTTCTGCAACACCAGAGTTGATGTAGAGGCGCCTAGCGCGTATTTTTTTTGCTCGGCATCAAGCGACTGGCGCCCGAGTTCAGCTGCTGCCTGCGCTGCTTCAACGGCAGCACGGTTTTGCGTCACCGAGAACTGTGCATTGCGGACTTCGATGCGTATCTGGTTTTCCGTCTGTTGCAAACGCATTTGAGCTTGACGATATTCCAGCTCGGACCGCACCTGAGTGGCCTGAGCCACACGGTTGCGGATCGGAATGCTCAGGGTCACACCGACACCCTTATCCGGCGCAGCGGAGGTGACCATCTGGTCCAGAGCGTTAACGTAGCTGACTGGCCCGCCATTCCGAAATGGCGGGGCCGCGTTCGCGGAGTTGAAGCAAGGGGCTCCGCCAAAGTTGCAGAAAGGACTCACGTCGCCGCCGATTCCACTCCCCCCGTAATAACCATACAAATCCAGACTGGGCAGCAACGAACTCCGCACTGCTTTCATACTGATTTCTTGGTTCGTTAAATTGATACGAGCTTCCGAAAGCTCCGCCCGATGGCTGAGCGCATCATTGACCAGGTCTTGTGTGGGCACGACCGGCTCTTGCTGCGGCAGTTGCATGGTCGAGGTCGGGATCACTTCAGCGTCCGCCAGTTTCGGATCGACCAGCGTCCGGCTGAGGGCATTTTTCATCAGCAATTGCTGCAGCTGAAGGTTGGTCTGGGCAAGGGTCAACTGCTGCTGGTCGGTCGAAACCGTGCTCTGCGCGCGAACCACCTCAATTGGTGCCAAAGATCCTATCTCAACTTGTTTCTTGTTGTCGGAAAGTGTTTTCTGCGCAAACGCGAGAGACTCATTTGCAACGCGAACATTCTCATACGCAAAGACTAAATTCCAGTACAAGTTTTCTATCTGATCCACAGTCGTAATGACTTGCAACCGAAACGCAACATCGGATATTTCACGGTTATTCTTGGCAATTCGAATGTACCGGGTGTTGGGCGCGAAACCGAAACCTTGCAACAGGTGCTGGGTCACCCTCATCTGGAACCCAGAACTGATAACCGGGCTATACGTCTGCGAACTGTTCCGGGTGGCCAAGTGGGTGTTATTAAAACCCACCAACAAGTTGGTTCCCGTCTGGAACCCCTGTAAGTAACTAAAATTGCCCGTGCCGGTATTCTGATTCACCACAGGGTTCGAGAAGATATTGAGCGATTGCGTATAAGACCTGTCCATCTGCAAGGTACCGGTAAGTACAGGGTCGAAACTGGTAATGTTAGGACCGCTACCCAAAGTTGAACTGACCAAGCCACCCGCGCCCGCGCCCGCACCGCCCGCCGCTACGCTGGTGCCGCCTGCGCCCGATCCGACGCTTCCGCTCAATCCGCCGACGCCGCCGCCGGGGGTGTTTTGGACAAGGCCGGAGTTGATGCCGAGGATGGTCCCACCAGCTTTCGTGCGAAGAATGTCCGTGTCAGCGATGTTCAAGTTGTAGCGCGCGATCGCGATGTCAAGATTGTTTTCCAATGCCAACGCTACAGCGTCGTCCATGGAAAGATAAATCTTGCCGTCGCGCATGACTTGATCTATCCGAGCGGTGTTCACCAGATCCGGTGGCGGAACCTGGCGGCTTTTGTAGGACGCAAGCACATTGGGAAACGGCCGATTCGGTTTGGAGTAGTCCGTGATCGTGAAATTCTTCGCAGCAGGCGGCGGCGCAGGCGCCTGCGGAAGATTTCCCTGGGAAGGCTGAGGCTGGGAAGATTGCCCCTGAGAACCTGGAGCAGCGTCCTGCGCCCACAAGCTTGCTGGCATCGCCGCGAGTAGTACAACAGCCATCGAGTAACGAACTGCAGACTTCAAAGAAGACAAAGACATTCGATCCTCTCCATAATTTCGCGCTATAAACACGAGATCGCTAAGCTGCAATATTGCTGTATTACGTAAAAAGAGGCTTCTGGGTTCCTGATTTCCGGGGCCACGTGCAGAAATCGGCAAAACCGGTTCGACGCGGGTCAACAGTATAACCGACACGAACCGCGTTCGTTCTCATCCCAGAATTGAACAAACAATGTAATCTTGGATGCTCCTCCATCCCTGAAGATTCGATTTCTGCATGCGCAATCTCAAGGTGATACTGGCCTACGACGGGACTGATTTCAGCGGCTGGCAAATCCAACCGCATCGCTCCACCATTCAGGGCACGCTGGCCTCCGCTATTGGACGAATCACAGGCGAAAAAGTATTGCCGCAAGGCTCCGGACGCACCGACGCCGGAGTGCACGCTCTCGCGCAAGTGGTAACGTTCGCGACTAAGTCCGTCATTCCGGCAGCAAATCTTGTAATCGCGCTGAACGACATCCTTCCCGCTTCCATTCGCGTCTTGGACGTGAAAGAAGTCTCACTCGAGTTTCATGCGCGAAAGTCGGCGCGCGCGAAAACTTATCGTTATCGGATGTACAGGAACGCAATCTGCCCGCCATTTCTAGCGCGGTATGTCTGGCACTTTCCCTATCCGCTGGATGACGCGGCGATGTCGAGCGCAGCAGCGGTAATCGAAGGCGAACACGACTTCACCTCCTTCGCGGCTGTGGATCCCGAACGCGCACTGGAGCGCGACGGATCATCAAGCGTTCGCCAGGTCTTTTCCTCGATTTGGCGGAGAGAAGGCGACGAATTCATCTATGAAGTGCGGGGAAACGGATTCCTACATCACATGGTGAGGAACCTGGTCGGAACTTTCCTGCTGGTGGGGAAAGGAACACTCAAGGCGCGTGATGTAACCAGGATTCTCGAGGCAAAAAATCGCTCGGCCGCGGGCGCAACTGCTCCAGCCAGCGGTTTGTATCTAGTAAGAGTGGAATACGACGAGCCTGGGATGTAGGGGCACGTGATCAATCCGTGCCCGCCGCAAGCTCGTCTGCTTGTTTTCATCTAGTGCTGGATGTCGTAAACCTCGCCTTGCTGGACCTCCGCGATCGCTTGATCAACCAGCCGCATGGCATTTTCGCGGTGACCGCCTTTTGTGGCGGTAGCTTTATCCAACTCATTCCTCGCCTGCTGTAGATGCCCGAGTGCGGCGCTCATGTGGGGCTCACGCCGTGCCATCTGACGGGTTTGGGGCGGATTGCCCGCCGAGTACACGCTCAGCCCGATCAACAGTGTCAAAGTGCTGCAAACGGCGATTGTTCTTGCTAGCATACCTTCTCCTTCTGATAAGAATGATTCCGAATTCGGCGTTCGTGAGACGCCTGCTCACGACCGCAGGTTGCTCTAATTTCGAGCTTCCAAATGCTTCTGCTACACTGTCTCGCTTCGGGGTGCGCTTCTACTCATGACAATGGATTACGTTCTCGGCGTTGATGTTGGGACCGGAGGCACCCGCGCTGTGCTAGTTGACCGCTCCGGCGGGATTGTACGTTCCACTACTTGCGAGCATGTGCCGTTCGCCTCGCCCAAAATCGGCTGGGCGGAACAGGACCCTCATGACTGGCACAAGGCCGCAGGATCCGCCATTCAGCAGGCCATTTCGAACGCTAGGATTTCTGCTCCAAACATCAAATCCGCCGGGTTCGCTGGCCAAATGCATGGCGCCGTTTTGCTGGATGACCAAGATGAAGTCCTGCGTCCATCCCTTATCTGGTGCGACCTGCGCACGCAGCCACAGTGTGATTGGCTGAACACGAAGCTCGGCGAGTCCAAAATTATCGACTTGACCTGTAATCCCGCGCTCACGAATTTCACACTGACGAAGCTGCTGTGGGTTCGAGATAACGAACCTGAGATCTGGAAGCGTTTTCGTCACGTGCTCCTGCCGAAAGACTACGTGCGCTTCCGCCTGACTGGCGAATACGCCATCGACGTGGCCGACGCTTCCGGCACATTAATGCTCGATGTCACGCATCGGCGTTGGTCAGAAGAAATGATGTCGGCGGCGGGGCTTCCTATGAGCTGCCTCCCTAAACTCTATGAATCGCCGGAAGTATGCGGGCGAATTACTGGCATCGGCGCAGCCCACACCGGGCTGAACGAGGGAACGCCGGTGGTTGCCGGGGCCGGGGACCAGGCTGGCGGCGCAGTTGGCATGGGGATCGTTCGGGCGGGAGCCGTCAGCGCAACCATTGGCACTTCGGGCGTCGTCTTCGCGGCCACCGACACGCCTGCAATGGACAAGAAGGGGCGGGTGCACACCTTCTGTCACGCTGTTCCCGGTCGTTGGCACGTTATGGGAGTGACGCAGGCCGCGGGCCTTTCTTTCCGATGGCTGCGTGATTTGCTAAGGGCCTCCTCCAGCGCACTCTCCTATGACGACCTCACGCGCGAGGCGAGCGCAGTCCCAGCGGGATCAGGCGGCGTGCTCTGGGCGCCTTATCTCATGGGCGAACGCACGCCTCATCTTGATCCGAATGCGCGCGGCACTCTCACCGGCTTGGCCGCGAGCCACACCCGCGGGCACATCACTCGGGCGGTCCTGGAAGGCGTTGCCTTCAGCCTCAAAGACACATTTTCGCTCTTCGAAGAAATGCACGTGCCTGTGACTAACATCCGCCTGGGTGGAGGTGGAGCGCGCTCCGACCTTTGGCGTCAGATCCAGGCTGATGTCTATGCCCATGAAGTCGAGATTCTCCAGGCAGAAGAAGGGGCAGCGTATGGAGCGGCATTGCTGGCCGGCGTTGCCGCAAAGTTTTGGAATTCTGTCGAAGAAGCCTGCGACGCGGTAGTGCAAGTGCAGCAGCGCGTGAAACCTGAACCACATTCGTCCAACGTGCTCGGGAAGCAATACCAGAATTATCGCCAACTGTATCCCGCGCTGAAACCGCTATTCCAGTCCATGAGCTCGGGTTCATGAACTAATGCTTCCTGTTATGTTTAATCATGGTTGAAGTTTTGTGCAGAGGACTCTTATTTGACCTTGATGGCGTCCTGATTGACTCGACTCCGGCGGTGGCTCGTGTCTGGTCACGCTGGGCCATTGAGCACGGATTTGATCCCGAAGATACGGTGCGCCGCGCGCACGGACGTCCCAGCATCACCACCATTCGCGAACTTCTTCCCAACGCCGACCACGAGGCGGAAAACCAGAAGGTAGAACGCGGTGAGATCGAAGACATTGAAGGACTCGTCCCCCTCCCCGGCGCCCGCGAGTTCCTTAATTCTCTCCATCCTAACCAATGGACGATTGTGACTTCATGTACGCGTCCGCTGGCGGAAACCAGACTGAAAGCTGCGGGTCTGCCGATTCCGCCGCGCTTGCTCACGTCGAATGACGTTAAATTCGGCAAGCCCAATCCAGAGCCTTACCTGAAAGGCGCCGCCATCCTTGGCTTTCCGGCAATGGACTGTGTCGTTTTCGAAGACGCTCCGGCCGGAATTCGCGCTGGAAAAGCAGCCGGAGCCACGGTGATCTCTTTTACTACCACGGCTCCTGATTCCGAACTCGACCAGGCTGGCGCGGATTTTATACTTTCCGGATTCGGAGCGTTATCGCTGGCATCCGCAAACGGGTCACGCGTGATAAGGCTCCATCTAACTCGCTGAAATAGCTGTTCCAAAGCTTCCCCTCTTCTTGTAAAAAGTTTGTCAATGGGTCGCCAATCAGAAGATTCTTCACAGACTAGTAGTAATCTTGAACTTAGCTCCAAGCGACGTGCGTCGCGCCGCCGGAGGGGAGGACTTATGCTGCGCGTTGCTGAGACTACGGGTTCAACAATACCTCAAGCTAGTTTGCAGAAATTTCCCCAGCGACTGGGGGCGACCGCCCCAGACCGCATTCTAGTGGTCGAAGATGATCGTGCGGTACAGAAGGCCCTAAAACGTTTGTTTGAAGCCGAAGGCTATAACGTCCAAATCGCTCCCGACGGAACCACGGCCGTGGAACTTTTCCGCGCGGGTCAGCCGGCTGCCGTCGTGCTCGACCTTCGCTTGCCAGGGATCTCCGGGCAGGAAGTTTGCCGCGAATTCAAACAGCGCTCGGCCACCACGCCGATCATCGTCCTGAGCGCAACCAGCGATGTTTCCGACAAGGTATTGCTGCTCGAATTGGGCGCCGACGACTACGTGACCAAGCCCTTCAGCCCGCGCGAACTGCTTGCCCGGGTACGTGCGGCGCTCCGGCGAACTTCACGTCCCTCAACCACTGAAAAATTCGCGTTTGACGATATCTCCATTGACTTCACGTAAATGGAGGTCATCCGTGAAGGCCGGACTATTGCCCTCACCGCGCAAGAGTTCAAGACCTTGAAATTCTTGGTGCACAACGCCGAGCGCGTAATAACTCGTGATGAACTTCTGAACGAGGTCTGGGGATACCACAATTATCCTTCGACACGCACGGTGGATAATCACATCCTCAAGTTACGCCAGAAGTTGGAGAAAGACCCCGCCAATCCCGTACATTTTCGGACGGTGCACGGTGTAGGCTATAAATTCGTAGGCTGAGCCAGCACAGGAGCTGTATGGTCAGAGTCCGATTACGAACCAAATTTCTGTTATCTATGGTTCTGATCTCAGCCGGACTCACTTCCCTGAGTCTGCTGCTGGTTCGCCAGAGCGTGCAATCCCAGGCCCGGCAGGAGATCGTCGAAGGCCTGCGGAATTCAGTCAGCACCTTCCTCAGCTTCCATCGCGAGCAGCAGATCACTCTGAGCCATTCGGCTGACCTACTGGCCGACCTTCCCAACTTGCGGGCGTTGATGACCACCAATCATGAGGCCACGATTCAAGATGGTTCGACACCGCTCTGGCATTTAGCAAATAGCGACTTATTTGTGCTCGCGGATCCCAGCGGCAAAGTGGTTGCACTGCATACCAATACTCCCGGATTCACTCGTGAAATGGCGCAGAGCGCGCTGAATTCGTCTCTGGAACGCCAGGAGCGCTGGTGGTTTGGCGCGCGGCACTTGTATGCGGTTTTTTTGAAGCCAATCTATTTTGGTCCTGCTTCCGCCGACAAGCTGCTCGGCTTCCTTATCATTGGATATGAAATTGACGATCGGGTCGCCTCGCAAATCAGCCGAATCACCAGCAGCAAGGTCGCTTTTTATTACGGAGACGCTCTGGTGACCAGCACACTGGGTCCGCAGAACCGTGCGGAACTGGAACAAAGCAGTGCTTCGCAAATTGAGACCGCGCAGTCCACGTCGTTCCAACTGGGCGACGAACGTTTTTTGGCGACGCGGGTTGACCTGGCCGCACAAGGGAGCCCCAACGTCAGACTCCTCGTGCTCAAATCGTATGACGAGGCGACCGCCTACCTGCGCAAGATCAACCGCCTGCTTCTGGCGCTAGGCTTGATTGCAGTGGTGATTGGCAGTGCGTTGGTGTTTCTGATTTCACACACCTTTACGCGCCCGCTGGCCAGTTTGCTGTCCGGAGTGTCGGCCCTCGAACGTGGTGACTTCACCTACGCACTTGATACTCGCGGCGGAGATGAAGTGGCACAACTCGCCCGCGCATTCGACCGAATGCGCGAGAGTCTTGCCCGAACGCAGCAAAATCTGTTGGAGTCGGAACGGCTCGCAACCATCGGACGTATGGCGAGCTCAATTTCACATGACCTGCGCCATTCCCTCGCCGCAATTGTCGCCAACGCGGAATTTCTCTGTGAGTCCCATCTCTCCCCCGGACAGCGCGAAGAACTTTATCAGGAAGTTCGAATGGCCGTGGCGAGAATGACCGAATTGATTGACTCCTTACTTGAGTTCTCCCGCACCCGCGGGTCCCTGACGCCAACTTACGGCAGCCTGCAGTCCACCATGAAGAGCTCGTTGAATGCGGTCAAGTCCAACCCTGGATTTCACAATCTCACGGTGAGTATTCACGAAGTAGGCAACGTTGAAGGCTGGTTTGATCACAGGAAACTCGAGCGTGCATTCTTCAATCTCCTTCTCAATGCGTGTGAGTCTGTTCAGTCCGGCACGGGTAAAATTGACGTCGCGCTTCGCGAAGAAGGGGACCGGATCGAGATTACTATTGTTGACAATGGCCGCGGCATTCCCCCGCCCATTCGCCATAACCTGTTCGAGCCTTTTGTAAGTCAAGGCAAAGAAAACGGCACGGGGCTTGGGCTCACAGTAGTCCAGAAAATCATCCAAGACCACGGAGGCGAAGTCGTCATCGTTAGCAGCTCGTCCGAGGGCACCACGTTTCGCATCACGCTTCCTCGGCCAGCGCCCGTCGTTGGCGGCGGCGATATAGTTTCATCCGAATTGTCCGCATCCGCGGCGCCAGGAACTACCAATTCGACAAACCAAGGGTAATCCTGAAAAAATTCAGCTTTCAACAGATTAGGTATAGCTGTGTTTCGGGAGGGGAATATGAATGAGCGAAGCAGGCTGCCCGTTCGCAACTGGTCGAGGCTCGTCTGGCTGGCGTTGGCAGTCCTTTCAGTTCGTGCTATATGCCAGTCGCCAGCAAGTGGAGCGTCAGGCGCGTCGAGTCAGGATCTTTCGATCGCGATACAGGAGTTGCGCGCGCAAGTACAGGAGTTGCGGGCGACCATCACGGAGATGAAATCTGAGGCAGCCGAGTACCGTGCACAAAGCGATGAGCTTCGCAAAGAGCTTGAGAACATGCGCGCCAACACTGTAACCCAGACTCCTCAGGGCGCTGAATCACGCACGGCCGAAGCTCCGGCCGACAACGCAGTCAACAAAAAGCTCGCATCTCTCGACGAGACCACGCAACTGCTAGAGAGCGAGATCCGCAGTCAATACCAAACTAAAGTTGAGAGCGCATCGAAATACCGGTTGCGACTATCAGGACTGGTGCTACTCAATCTCTTCAGCAATCGCGGTTACGTGGACAATCTAGATTTCCCGAGCTACGCGGCTTCAGCGAATCTCTACGGCACGTCTCAAGCCTTTGGAGCTACGCTCCGTCAGTCCGAATTCGGCCTAGACGTGTTTGGACCGGAGCTGCTGGGCGCCAAAAGCAGTGGTGAAGTCCAACTTGATTTTGGTGGTGGCTTCCCTGCTGGCGCTCTCGATGGAGTCAATTCTGGCTTGGTTCGCCTCCGGACTGCCAGCATGCGGCTCGATTGGGCGCGCACCTCCATCGTCGCTGGACAAGACAGCCTTTTCATCTCGCCCCATTCCCCTACTTCATTTGCCTCTCTGGTGGTCCCAAGCCTGGGATACTCCGGCAACCTGTGGGCCTGGACACCCCAGCTACGCGTCGAGCACAGATTCGATCTAACGGAAGGTCAAAGCATCCTGCTGCAGGGTGGTATTCTGGACAATCTCACTGGCGAGCCTGCGTATAGTAACCACCGTCAACTGCAGGCGGGCGAAAGCTCGGGTCAGCCTGCCTACGCGGTTCGGGCCGCGTGGAATGCAAGTCTGAATGGAAGACCGTTCACCCTCGGAGCCAGCGGCTATTATTCTCGTCAAAACTGGGGCTTCGACTGGAACGTAGATGGCTGGGCCGCCGCTGCCGACTGGCGCATTCCAATCGCATCGCGACTTGAAGTTTCCGGAGAATTTTATCGCGGTCGTGCCGTGGGCGGGCTCGCGGGCGGCATCGGACAGTCGATACTATTCAGCGGCAATCCGTTCGATCCCACCTCAGCTTTTCGCCCAGTGAATTCGGCTGGCGGATGGTCGCAACTCAAGTTTATGGCTAATCCCAAGCTTGAGTTCAATGGCGCCTTCGGCGTAGATGCTCCCTTCTCTGCCGACATTCACGCTTTTGCCTCGCCCGTCGGTTACTATCCCAATGTACTGGCCGCCAATCGCAGTGCTATGGCCAACTTCGTTTATCGTCCACGTTCGGATCTTTTGCTTTCCGGAGAATACCGGCATCTTAGAACATCAGAGCTCGGCGTTCTCAATAATGCCGACCAGGTCAATCTAATGATGGGGGTCCTGTTCTGAAAAGGTGTTGGATTAACTCGATTCTGGTTCTCACGTTGCTCAGCCTGGCTGCGATCGCACGGAGTCAGCAGGTAACGCTCTCAGGGAGGGTCAAAATCGTGCATGGAGATGGCAAGTCTGACTCTGACCATGCGGAAAATGTCGTCGTCTGGCTCAGCCCAGTCGGGACCGCGCCCCCTGTCGCACCATCTGCGAAACAACCCCTGCGCCTCGCTCAGCACAATAAGAGTTTCGAGCCCCATGTTCTTGTGGTGCCGGTAGGCTCGGTGGTTCAGTTCCCAAATCGCGATCCATTCTTTCACAACGTCTTTTCGCTCTTTGAGGGCAAGCGATTCGACTTAGGACTTTACGAGGCCGGCAGCGTCCGGAACGTCAGCTTTGACCGGGCGGGAATTTCCTATATCTTCTGCAACATTCACGCCGAGATGAGCGCGGTTGTGATCGCCTTGGACACGCCCTATTTCGGCATCTCCAACGCCAAGGGTGAGATCGTAATTCCCAACGTGCCAGTGGGACGATATTCAATGAAAACTTGGTATGAGACCGCGCCGACAGGAACACTGGAAGCCATGAGCCGCGAAATTAAAGTCACGGATAGCAGTTCGACATTGGGAGTTCTGCCTATTTCTGCTGGCCCGGCTACAACCGCGCACAAAAATAAATACGGAATGGACTATGAGCCGCCCGCACCCGACAGCCCCGCCTACCAGCCTCACTAGCCTGCTGACAAGAAATTTACATCTACATTAAGGCCTGTTGACAATCCAGCAAGAGCGCTCACCTAGCCTGAGTTCATCGTGGACGGGTGAATGCTTCGGCCCGTTCCTGGTGGCAGGGTCCCGGGACCTCAAAAATCCAGCCGTGCTTGCCTTCTCCTCCACTGGGAATCGATCAGAACTTCCGTCCAGGAAGACTGTTTTATCCCAGGAGAACTCCATGTCTCTGCAAGTATCTTTGCGCCATCAGGTAGGCCGGTGGGCTTTTGCCCTGATTACAACCCTAGCGCTCTGCGGCATTTCAACTGCACAAAAATACGAACAAAAGAATCTTGTTTCTGATGTCCCAAAGTTGGCAGTCACCCTAGACCCGAACCTAGTCAATGCCTGGGGAATCGACTTCAGCGGCACCAGTCCGGTTTGGATCGCTGACAATGGAACCGGCCTCTCTACGCTCTATACCGGTACCGGCAGCATTGTTCCACTGGTGGTCACTATCCCGTCGGGCTCAGATAATCCATCCGCTCCAACCGGTCTCGTGTTCAACGGCACAGGACTCTTCAGCGTGAAAGCGCATGATCTATCTGGCAGCGCAGTATTCATCTTCGATTCCGAGGACGGAATCATTAGCGGATGGAACCCCAACGTGAATCTGCACAAGGCCATCATCGCTGTAAATAACTCCGATAAAGGCGCCGTTTACAAGGCCCTGGCTATCGGCACCAATGACAACGGCTCGTTCATCTATGCCACCAACTTTCATAGTGGTTGGGTTGAGATGTATGACTCCAACTTCAAATGGGTAAAGAACTTCACCGATACAAGTGTGCCGATGGGCTATGCGCCGTTCGGAGCGCGCGTGCTAAATGGCAAACTCTATGTCACATTCGCCTTGCAGGATGCGGATGCGCATGATGATGTTTCCGGTCCCGGACATGGCTTCATTGATATTTTCGACCTCGACGGAAACAAGATTAAGCGGCTCACATCCCACGGCGCGCTCAATTCGCCCTGGGGTTTAGCGATTGCGCCGGCGAACTTCGGCCAGTTCAGCAACGCTCTTCTAGTTGGAAACTTTGGCAATGGCCACATCAATGCCTTCGACCCTTCTACCGGGACGCCTCTCGGCCACATGCTGCGTCCGAGTGGAGCGACGCTGGAAATTAGCGGACTGTGGGGTCTCCACTTTGGAAACGGCGAGGCAGCGGGTCCGACCAACACCCTTCTGTTCACCGCCGGACCGCAAGACGAATCTCACGGTCTGTTTGGAACCATCACTTTGCCCGGCAAATAGCCCTCTCTCTCTCTCTCTCTTAAAGGCCAGCCTGCAAATGGCTGGCTTTTTTTTCTCTGGTGCACTGGGTGATCAATTGCCGGCGAAACGCCGCTCCATTAAAAAAACGATGTTTGACCTGATTCGTGATAAAAATGAAAGTCTTTTCATTCAACCTGTGAGGTCAACGTCCGACCTATGGCTATGACCAGCTTAAAGAGTTCAGCTACGGTTCAAACGAATACGGGCTCTGCCAATTACGGTCCAGCTTTGGCGGTGCTTACGACGCTTTTTTTTATTTGGGGCTCTCTCACGTCGCTGAATGATGTGCTGATTCCATTCGCACAAAATGTATTCCATCTGGCGATCGATGCGAGCATGCTGATTCAAACAGCATTTTTTTCCGCCTATTTTGTCTTTTCAATTCCGTCCGCCAAAATCATCGACTGGATTGGGTACAAACGGGCCATCATCGTGGGTTTGAGTACTATGGTTGCGGCTTGTCTATTGTTTTATCCAGCCGCCAGGATTCCGTCCTTTCCATTTTTCCTGACCGCACTGGTAATCCTCGCAGCCGGCATCACGGTTCTGCAGGTCGCTGCCAATCCGTACGTAGCCGTGCTGGGCAAGCCGGAAACTGCATCGAGTCGGCTCAATCTGACGCAGGCCTTCAATTCTCTCGGCACAGCTGTGTTCCCCTTCGTTGGTGCGCGCCTGATTCTCGGCGAGTCCGTAAGCGCTGCCGCTCAAACTGCTTCTCAGGATGCGGTTATCAAACTGTACGTTTATTTCTTTGCTGTTCTTCTGGTCTTGCTTGCGATTCTGTTTGCCGTCTTCAAACTGCCGAAAATGGAAGCCGCCGAGCACCGCCTTGGGGAGAAGGTCAACGATTCCATCTGGAAGCATCCAAACCTTCCTTATGGTGCCATTGGCATTTTCGTCTATGTGGGTGCCGAGGTTGCAATTGGAAGTGACATCGCAAATTATCTGGCACTTCCAAACATCGGTCACTTCTCATCCGAGATTGCCGATCCTGCCGCACGCTATCATGCGGCGTTAGCGGTTGCGGCCCGATACATTTCTCTATACTGGCTCGGTGCCATGGTGGGACGGTTTATCGGTTCGGGCGTACTTCAGAAAGTGAAGACATCAAGGGTCCTCGCCTTTTGCTCCGCAATGGCTGCTCTCCTTGTTACCATCTCAGTCCTGACCAGCGGACATGTCGCTATGTGGTCAGTATTGTCGATCGGCCTGTTTAACTCGATCATGTTTCCCTGCATCTTCACTAGCGGAATCGCCGAACTCGGCCCACTGACGGGAGACGGCTCCGGAATTCTCAACATGGCCATTGTTGGCGGGGCAATCATTCCGCTTGCCGTCGGGAGAATCGCAGTCATGATGAATCGTACCTACTACCCGTCGATGACCCAAGGCGAAACTAGTTGGGGCCAAGGTATTCACTACGCTCTAATCATCGCGGCGTTCTGTTACCTCTACATTTTGTTTTACGCAGTTAGCGGATCGAAACCCAACAGCGAACGCTACGGTGCAGGGGCGCGCGCATAAGCGTGTCGCAAGATCTCTTACTCGGCGTAGATGTCGGCGGCACCAAAGTTGCCGCCGGACTCGTGAACGCTGTCGGAGAAATTCTCTCCCAGCAACGCGTCACGATGGTTTCAAATGACTCCGCAGAACGGGGTCTGCAGGCTGTCTTTTCAGCGATCACACAAGCTCTTGCGGGTGGTGCGTCCGGAATCGCTGGAATTGGCATTTGCGCCCCCGGCCCGCTTGATCCGAAAACGGGTGTAATTCTCAATCCTCCCAACGTTCCCTGCTGGCGCAATTTTCCGCTCGCTGAAGAAGTGCGGAAACAATATTCGGTCCCGGTCAAAGTTGATAACGATGCGAACGCAGCGGCACTGGCGGAAACACGCTGGGGCGCTGCGCGCGGCTACAAGAATGTCTTCTACGCGACCATTGGCACGGGTATTGGAACGGGCATCGTCCTGGATGGAGACATCTTCCATGGGCGCACGGGCTCTGCTGGCGAGGGTGGACACGTCAGCATCGATTATCGCGGCCATGTCTGTCGCTGCGGCAAACGGGGTTGCATTGAGATTCTGGCTTCAGGAACGGCCATAGCGAGGCGCGCCCGTGAGTGGCTGGCCATGCCTGGAGTGAAGTCTCTTATTCTTGACCTTGCAGGGGGAGACTATCTGGCGATCACAGGCGAGATCATTGCAAAGGCCTACGCCGCTGGGGACAAGTTTGCAACAGACCTGCTCCAGCACACGATTGAAATGCTGGCCTTGTGGCTGAGCAACATGATCGATCTGCTCGACCCGGACGTTATCGTGATCGGCGGCGGCGCAGCGGCATTGTATTCACCATTCTTCGATCGGTTGCGCGAGCGCATTCCCCAGCTCACTGTGAATCCGCATGCGCATGAAGTGCCGCTAGTCTCTGCCCGCTACGGCGCAGATTCGGGTATAGCTGGTGGCGCTGTATTGTGCGCGCGATTGTGACGAAGCACACGCCCACTTCTACGAGTTGTCATCCCGAACTCGGCCGCTGAAAGCGGCCGGGACAGGGACCTTACGGTGAGTGTGGCTCATCGCGAACGCGAATGGGATGATTACCGCATTGTGCACGACTTAGCATGCTGCACCAGCTCTGCAGAGTGACGTAGGATCTCTCTCCTGCCCTCCTTCGGCGGCCGGGTTCGAGATGACAATCAAGAAAACAATGTGCTGCTAAGTCTGCAGTTGAATGAGGCTAGAGGAGCGATAATGAAATTTCGGCGTTGGTACTGTTCTCTGCTTGCGGTATTGGCTCTTTCCGGATTTGCTTGCGCAGATTCGAAAATCGTCGTGTTCCACGAACCCGGCTTCCCAACCGCTGATTCTGCGCCCATTCCCGATTCCCTGCTGCGAGCGGTCTTACCCAATGCGCAATTCGTGTCCGCCGCCGATCTGAAAGCTCAATTAAGCTCCGCGCAGCTTCTAGTCCTTCCTTACGGATCTGCCTTCCCCGAAGATGACTGGGCGGAGATTCGAGGATTTCTTCAGCGGGGCGGCAATCTCCTCGTACTCGGGGGACGCCCATTCAGCCGCGCAGCATATCGCAACGGCACAATCTGGAAGCTGCGCGATTACAGCGTGCGTTACACCCAACCGCTGATGATTGATCAATATCAGGACACGCCCGGCTCTGATGGTTTGAAATTCGAATCGAATCCCAACATTCCGCTCGCCATTCCGCAGTTCTCATGGAAGCAGGGCTTCAGCCCAATCATTCACCTGAGCGCGGTCGATCTCTACAATCGTGGCGGCTCGGCGGGTTCGCTTGATTCGAATCTCGATCCGCTGGCATGGGGATTGTCGAGCGACGGCAGGCGAATATCGGCACCGGTGATTCAGATAGATCATTACAGGAATGGTTTCGATGGAGGCAGATGGATTTTTGTAGATGCGGATCTGTCGGCGGACTTTTCCGGCAGTACAACCGCCGGCGAGATCGTTTCAAAGCTTGCTGACCAAGCGTTGCAAGGCGCGGAAGAGTTCACCGTAAGGCCAGCGCTGCCCCTTTATTTGCCGGGTGAGCCGATTGAACTTGCAGTTCAATGGCACTCGGCGACCCATAGTCGCGCGGATGTGTTGGTCGCGATCGGAACTGAAGCTGAAGGCGAGGCGTTTGTCTTTCAAACCGCGTTAACTCCACTCCCGCTGTCACAGCCGCTGATCTATCCAGCACCGAAAGAGAAAGGGTTGCACATCGTCTATGCTTATCTCGAAATCGACGGAAAACGCCGGAGGACTTATCGCTCGGCGTTCTGGATTCGCGACTTCGACTACCTACGCTCCGGCCCCAGCTTGGCATCAACAAAGATTACTTCGAGCTCGACGGCAAGCCGCTCGCCGTAATCGGCACAACGTACATGTCGAGTGAAGTGCAACGGCTCTATTTCGATCATCCGAATGTTGCCGTTTGGGACAGGGACCTGCGCCAGATTCACGATGCCGGGCTGAACATGATCCGCACCGGATGGTGGACCGGCTGGGACAAATTCTGTGACGAGAATGGTGTTCCCTACGAGCGCACATTGCGCACGATCGAAGCGTACCTGATGACAGCGCGCAAGTACGGTCTGCCGGTACAATTCAACTTCTTCGCGTTCTTGCCCGAGGTTTTGGGAGGAGTGAATCCTTATCTCGATCCCGAAGCCGTGCGCAAGCAGAAGACGCTAATTTCCACGGTGGCGGCACGCTTTCACGATGTCCCGTTCCTTGCCTATGACCTCATCAATGAGCCGAGTTTTTCAAAGCGATTGTGGACGATGCGTCCGAGCGGCGACTGGATCGAGACGCAAAAATGGAATGAGTGGCTGAATAAGCATTATCCGAATCGCGCCGATCTCGCCGCCGCGTGGAATGTGCCGATCACCTCTATTCAAGGCACAATTCCCTTGCCCGAGGACATAGATTTCTCGCCTCGTGGCATGTACAACGGGCACAACTCGCTACGGATTTATGACTACGAAATGTTCGCCCAGGAGAGTTTCGCTAATTGGGTGCGCACCATGCGCGAAGGCATTCGCGAAACCGGATCGAATCAGCTCGTCACTATTGGCCAGGACGAAGGCGGATTCCAGGACCGCCCCTCGCCTGCGTTCTTTGGCGAGCACGTGGACTTCACGACGAACCACTCTTGGTGGCAGAACGATTCCATCCTTTGGGATTCGCTTGTCGCCAAGCAGCCCGGCAAAGCCATGCTCATCCAGGAAACCGGGTTGCAGCGCGAATTAAACCTCGACGAGACATCGCGCCGCACTCCCGAGAACGAAGCCGCGCTCTTTGAACGCAAAGTCGCGATGTCGTTTGTGCAAGGCTCTGGTGCAATCGAATGGCTTTGGAACACGAACTCGTACATGACCGAAGGCAACGAGACTCCAATCGGCGCTCTTCGTGCCGACGGGACCGAAAAACCGGAAGCAACGGTTATGCGCGACTTCGCCAAGTTCGCGGCAGCATTGAGTCCGCATCTGCGAAATCCGCAGCCCCCGCAAGTGGCGGTGATCGCATCGCAGGCAGCGCAATACTCCGCAATTGGCGATCTCCAAATCGAAGCGCAGCGCAAAGCCGTGCGGGCGCTGGCATACTACGACCACATCACGCCTTACATCGTTTACGAGAATCAGATCGAAAAGATGGGCTCGCCGAAGTTGGCGATCCTGCCCTCGGCGCAAACATTAACGGAAAAAGCGTGGCAGGAGCTGCTCAAGTATGTGGAGAATGGCGGCAGCCTGCTGATCACCGGGCCGGTTGATCGCGATGAGCACTGGCAACGTGCTAATCGCACAGCCGAGTTGCTTCCAGGATCCAAAATCGAGCCACTTACATTCCATAACACTCTTGAGACCCTCGAACTCACTGCGCAACACGTCATTCACCTTTCTTCTGAGCAGCAATCACAAACCTGGCTTGAAACCGCAGTGCCTCCTCACAGCTTCAGCTATGAAGAGTTGAGACTGGGCAAGGGGCGTATTTTCTGGTGTGCGTATCCGATCGAGCTTGCGAGCGGCGAGGAGGGGCCGGCTCAGCTTTACTCGCATGTAGCAGCGCGTCTCGAAATAGAACCGCAGTTCGAAGCACCTCGCATGTTTTCAGGAACTCTAGCCTACCCCATTCAGTTTGAGGATTCTGTCCTTTACGTATTCGTTTCCGACAACGCACAGGATGAGAAAATTGACTTTCGCGACAACGCCACCGGCGCAAATCTGATGCTTGACCTTCCCGCTGGAGGGGCGGCGTTGGTGTTGTTAGGGAAAAAGGAAAAGAATGTTATCGATTCATATTCAACCGCTCAGCTGCTCCAATCCATACCGTTGCGCAAGAAGAGATTCAAAAGTCTCGTTCGAATTAGTCCGATGTGACGAGTCCGCGGACCGAACACTCAAGCAACACCATTCTGCTGGGGTGGGAGACGGGAATCTAATCTTCCACCAAACGTAAAACAGTGGGAGACGGGAATCTAATCTTCCACCAAACGTAAAACAAAGGACTTAGCCGCGCGCGGAAAGCAATCTTGGTCCTTGTAAGTACATGAAAACCAGCGAAACGGATTTGTATGGATTTGCAAACATCTGAATTGGCCCGGAGCACGGGTGGTTTTTTCCAACCCAATTTTCTGCACATATCCTGCCACGTACTGATTCGATTCTCCCGTCGCGTCAATGACCCGGGGGCGGCAGGCAAAACCGCCGGAATTTCTGGATCCAATATTCTGGCTCCAAACGTGAGCGGACAGTCCGGAACGGAATTTCATGTAGGATTCAGGGCAGGTTAATCAAGTCTCAATACTTTAAGGTCTAAGCAATGCGCATCCTGGTCGTAGAGGACGAGGAGAAGGTCCTTCGCTTCGTGTCTCGCGGCCTGAGTGCCGAGCGCTTTGCGGTCGATACAGCGCGTGATGGGAAGAGTGGTTTGGAGCTTGCCCAAAACTACCAGTATGACCTTCTCATTTTGGACTTGATGCTTCCCGGCCTCACGGGCGCGGAGGTATTGCGTCGAATCCGCAAAAGCAATTCTCAAGTCCCCGTTCTTATCTTGACGGCGCGAGACTCGCTCGGGGATAAGGTCGAGCAGTTCGAGGCTGGCGCCGACGACTATTTAACGAAGCCTTTCGCTTTCGCCGAGTTGCTGGTGCGGGTCAAGGCCCTGCTGCGCCGCGGACCAGTCACCAGAGCAAGCGTACTCCGAATTACAGATTTGGAACTCGACCGGCTGGCTCAACAAGTGAAGAAGGCTGGGAAACGGATTGAGCTGACTTCGAAAGAATACGGCGTTCTTGAATACCTCATGGCCAACGCTGGTCGGGTCCTCTCACGCACAATGATTCTCGAACACGTATGGGACCAGAGCTTCGATGGCGCTACGAACATTGTTGACGTGTATGTGCGTCATCTGCGCGCGAAAGTCGATGACCAGCACGAGCCTCGGCTGATTCGCACGATTCGTGGACTCGGCTACGTGATTTCTGAAAATGAGGTAGAGACGTGATTGCCCGCTCCATTCGTTTTTGGATGGCGCTTTTTGGTATGCCGCCCTGCTGGCAGGCGCGCTGGCCTTGTTCGGGCCAGCCTCCTACCCTTGGATTGGAAGCATTCTGTATTGCCAAGGGTTTCGCCTCAATATAGCGTGTGAACGCTACAGGCAAGCGTAGCTACACTGCCCTCGGCAGCCAAAAATGGGCGCTGAAGGCAGTGTTCTTCTTGATGCGCCAAGGGGGCCCGGCTCTGACCCTCGAATGCGATGCGTGGGAAACGCGGCGCGATTTTAACACACGCACGCTGCTACTTTTTCACCAAGAATGGGCGAGCAGACCGCGGTGAAACTTCCTGTCCGTTTCGCACCTGCTCTTGGGCTTTGCGTAGCCCCATCCCGAAGGATGAGGCCCCGTTCACTTCTGCGAGGTTGATTAAGCACCCCGAGGTTCAACCGGCCCCCGCCCCCGCATCGATAAAGCCATTGCCTCAGGCTGTTTGCGCGATGCTCCAGTGGTGAGTGCTAATCGACCTCGCCGTCGGTGTCGTGGCCATTCCGCGATAACACTAGTCGCTCCCGCGATACAACCGTAGTACCACGGCCAGCATCTTGGGGACGCGCATTGTACTTGCACCTGCTCGCAGGTTATCTGCGTTTGGTTCCGCGGAACTGGCTTTCTTAACGCTTAATACGCTGGTTTATTTCATTTCCCTGGGAACGAACTGGTTTTGAACCTGTTCCACATCCACTTGGGCGTGGCTAAAGGTAGGCTTCGCCGTCGAGCGACAGCACAAGGAGAAAGCGATGAAAAAGCTGCTGATGTTGTTCGTCCGGGGAGCCATGTTGCTGCTTAGCGTGGCGCCTGTCGCCGCACAGAACAGCGTGGATGTACTGAATAATGGGCCACAACCGGCGAACACGACCGGTTGCGCCGTGAACCCAAATTGTATCCCGGCGACGTGGTCCACGACCTCGAACGGGGGCGCAGACATTGCCACGGCGATTTCCGCAAACTTCGTCTTCGACTCCCATGGCGGAGCTTTGCCTACCGATTTTCCAACCGCAACGAGCGGCCAAATCTGCCTGGCCGATACCCGTGATCTGACCGGGACGACGCTTTTCGGCCAAATAGCCGCGAACTGTCAGACCGCCGGAGGCGTCGCTCTCTTGCTTATACGGGACAGTGCAGTCAACGCCCCATCAGCGATCCCGGTATTTACCATATCCACCGCCAATGGAGACTTTCTGCGCAATAGTGTCGGGTTCAACGCGACGACCGGCGTTTCCAATTTCCCGATTCGAATCAATGTGGCTAAGGCTACTCCCCCCAGCAACCCCACCGGTCAGCACAACTGCCCGAATGGCCAGGCCGTCCCCGCATTCGTTGGTGCGGGAACCGCCAAATATATCCCCAATGAGAGTCTATGTCTGCCCGCAGGGGCAGGCCAGGCGGTCGAGCCCAGCATGACCGTGGACCCGCAGGGCACGATCTACGTTGAGTCCATTCGCGGAGTTCCCGGCGGACTCGACCTATGGCGTTGGAATAAAGCTGCAGATGGTGCACCTAATGCGAACGGAACTCTGCCGTTTAAGTACGAAGGTCAGCCCGATTGCGGCATCGTCGTAACCACTTTCTGCACCACGAGCGGGTTGGCGCCGGGCGGAGGCGATGGCGACGTCGCCGTGAACACTGCGGACCCATTCAACTTGAACATTCCA
>Ga0209056_10000981_pt1 | contig 31613 bp, 23 predicted proteins | sample GraSoiAngelo_114_FD_185876 | JGI IMG/M metagenome (GOLD analysis project Ga0209056, IMG submission 185876) | Grasslands soil microbial communities from the Angelo Coastal Reserve, California, USA - 14_0903_13_40cm (SPAdes) (version 2) | ecosystem: Environmental > Terrestrial > Soil > Grasslands... | reverse complement strand
TTACCTGTTGTTTATATTATCATATATAAAATGTAAGTTTATTTATATTCAAATAAATAGGCATGGCAGGAAAGCTATGTTAGTTAAAGATAATTGTTGAAAGCATATAGACATGAAACTTATCTTAAGATAATCTTAAATATATGTAATAGAACATTACAAAAAAAAATAATAATATTATTATTATAATAGGCTTTAATTGTAAAAATTTTAATTTTTTTAGATATAAAGTACTAATTTTATTATATACTAACTTATTTTCTTATGCATTTACATACTATATGTATAACTATAATATCTAAAAGCCTGGTTAGCATAAAAGGAATGTACCCGTTTTGTAATCGGAAGAAGCAAGTGCGATACTTGTACTGGGCTATATTTAGGCTTAATAGTCAAGTGGTTAAGACATAACGTTTTCACCGTTAAAGGCGGGGATTCGAATTCCCCTTAAGCCTTATTATATATATATGCGGATTGATGTAATAGTAACATAATTGGCTCATGACCAATATATATTGGTGCAAATCCTTTGTCCGTATTTTAAAAGGTTATAGCTTAATAGGTAAAGCAAGCTGCTCATAATAGCTCAGATGAGTGTTCAATTCATTCTAGCCTTATATATATAATCCAAGTGCTGAAATTGGTAGACAGTGCAAATTTAAAATTTGTTGGCATTGGCCATGTGGGTTCAAGTCCCTCTTTGGGTAGTTACACTGCAATGTAATGAAGATTGTTATTTAAGTAACATAATAAGAAATATAAATTAATAAAAAACATGATTATAAAAAACAATTCAAATATATAAATACGGTTATATATTAATGATAAAATAATCGTATTATATACAAGAAAAAATTTTTTGTATATAATGGGGAAATTGTTTAATTTGGTAATACAATAATCTCGCACATTATTTTTCTAGGTTCAATTCCTAGTTTCTCCATATTTTGACAAAATAATTTATAATATAATAATAACCTTATATTTTATAAAGCTCGGAAAGCTCAATATGGTTGAGCAGAAAATTGAAGCTTTTTTGGTTGTAAGTTCGAATCTTACTCTGAGCAACGGATATGCTGGAAATAGGTAGACAGGTTCCGCTTAGGACGGAATAGTATAAACTATATAAGTTCAAGTCTTATTATCCGTAAGGGTTTACCGAAGATATATAAAGAAGGTTTTATGAAAATAGTTAGTTTAAGAATTTATTTAAATAAAGGATTATCAAATAAATTAAAGATTAATTTTCCATAAATAACTAAGATAGGTAAATCTAAAATTAATTTGCCCATGTATATAGACTATAATAGAATTGCTGACTTCTTTAATGGTGAAGGTTGTTGTTTTATAAATGTTTGTAAAGCTATAGATTGTAGAATAGGTTATTATGTAAAATTATAAGTAAAAGTTACTCAACATTATAGAGATGAATTATTATTTAGTAATTTAGTGAATACTTTAGATTGTGGTAACGTATATAAACATTATAAAGATACTAAGGTTTTAATGATATCAGGACTTAATAATATAAATAATAATATTATACCTATCTTTAATAAATATATGATTAAAGGTGTTAAATACTTAGATTTTAAAGATTTTTGCGAAGCAACAGAATTAGTAAATAAAGGAATCCATATCACAATAGAAGAATTAGAAAAAATTCGAATAATTAAGTAAAGAATGAATAAAGCTAGATGCATTTATATAAATTCTTAATATATTTTTATTATAATTATTAATTTAAAAGGAAACAGATTCCGCTTAGAACGGTATAGTAGATATGCTTTGCAAGTTCAAGTATTGTCACCTAAAAAAAAATACTTTGTTATTATTGATGCATTAATATATAAATATTGATATTTACTAAATAATTTACCTTTTATTTTGTAATAAATTTTACAATAATAAAAAAATTTTTTATTATATAGATAATATATTATTATATATAATATATTATTTATATATATATATTTCGTAGACTAAAAGGTAAGTCATAAATTTTTGGTATTTAATATTGAATGTTCGAATCATTCCGAAATAATCTTTATTATATTTGTACATTATATTGGTGGATATAGTTCAATGGTAGAACAACTATATGTGGAATAGTGAGTTCCCTGTTCAAATCAGGGTATCCTCCCTTATATAAGATATATTTTATCTATATCTTATATATTAGCTAAGATAGTTCAATTGGTTAGAACATTAATCTCATGAATTAAAAATGAGAATTCGAATTTCTCTCTTAGCTTAATAATATAATATATATTATTATATTAATTTATAAGAAATATATAATGTTATTAAATTCTATATTAATATTAATAATATCTAATGCCGTTACATTAAAACGAGAAAAATCTATTTTTTATTCTAGATTAGCTATAATTATTTTAATAATTTCTTTATTATTAGGTATAGAAAATATATATATTTTCTCTTTAGAAAAAGGAATAGGTTTATATGGAGGTTTATTTTATATTACAGCTAATACACAAACATTTCATATATTTATATATATAATAAGTGCTGTAATTTTACAATTAACTGCCTTCTATCCTATAAAAATTTATATTAATAATAATTTTATAAAATATAAAAATATATTTAACTTTAAAATTAAGGAAAAAAAAGGAGAGGAATTTAAAATAATAGAATATCCATTAATTATATTATTTATAATAATAGGTGCTATTCTATTAATATCAAGTAGTGATCTAGTTTCTATTTTTTTATCTATAGAATTACAAAGTTATGGTTTATATTTATTATCTACTTTATATAGAAATTCAGAATTAGCTACTACAAGTGGTCTTACTTATTTTTTATTAGGTGGTTTATCTTCTTGTTTCATACTTTTAGGTACAAGTTTATTATATGCTAATTCAGGTACAACAAGTCTTGAAAATTTATATGTTATAACTAGTATATCAGATATAGTACAAAATAATATAAATAATACTATATGTTCATATAAATCTTATTATATTAATATTTCTTTACTTATAATGTCTATAGGATTTTTATTTAAAATATCTGCTGCACCTTTTCACTTTTGATCTCCAGAAGTATATGACGGTATACCTACAATAGTAACCACATTTGTAGCTATAATAGCTAAAATATCTATTTTTATCTTTTTTATAGAATTGGTACATTATACTAGTAATTTAAATTCTATATATGAATTTACTTGAACCAATATTTTTTTAATTAGTTCTTTATTATCCTTAATAATAGGTACAATAGTAGGTTTAACTCAATTTAGAATAAAAAGATTATATGCATATAGTACTATATCACATGTAGGTTTTATATTATTAGCTTTAAGTATTGATAATGTAGAATCAATACAAGCCTTTATATTTTATATAATACAATATTCTATATCTAATTTAAATGCTTTTATTATATTAATAAGTATAGGATACTCATTATTTTATCATATATACTCTGATATTGAATTATATAAAATAAAAGATAAAAATAATTCACCTATACAATTAATCAGTCAAATAAAAGGTTATTTTTATATAAATCCTTTATTGGCTATTAGTTTAGTATTAACTATTTTTTCTTTTATAGGTATACCACCATTAATAGGATTTTTCGCAAAACAGATGGTTTTAAGTGCCGCTCTAGAAAATGGTTATATTTTTCTTACATTAATTGCTATATTAACTAGTGTTATAGGTGCTGTTTATTATTTAGGCATAATAAAACAAGTTTTTTTTGACGAATCTAATTATAAATTTAATATAATTTCTACTGAATATACATCAAATAAAAATAATATAGATTCTATTATTAAAGATAATGATATTTTTAGATTATCTAGTTCTTTAACTTTTACTATTTCTATATTAACTTTAGTAATTACTTTATTTATGTTCATGCCACAGGAATGATTAAGTATGGCTAATATATTAGCACTTTTATTTTTTAATACTTAAATGACTAATACCATTTTATTTTTTATTTTTATACCTTTATTAGCATTTATTTTATTAATGATTAATTTAATATTAGCTCCACATAATCCATATAAAGAAAAAGATAGTGTTTTTGAATGTGGTTTTCATTCATTTCTTGGTCAAAATAGAACACAATTTAGTATATCTTTCTTCATTTTTGCTTTATTATTTTTATTATTTGATCTTGAAATTTTATTAGTTTATCCTTATGTTGTAAGTGCTTATACTAATAGTGTATACGGTTTATTTATAATGCTTATCTTTTTTTTAATTTTGACTTTAGGTTTTACTTTTGAATTAGGTAAAAAAGCTTTAAATATAGATACTATTCAAAATAAAATTTATTTTAATAATACTTTATATTTAAATAGTTTATCAAATTATTCTACATTTAATAGTTTTTGAAAAAAATAAATATATATAAATCTTATTAGCTTAATGGCAAAGCAAGATACTTCTAATATCCAGATCCGAGTTCGATTCTTGGATAAGATTAAATAAAATAATACATTATTTTATAAAATATTTTATATTATATTATAAATAATATTTATATATTTTATGTATATAGATTATATTAACAATGTACTTACATTAATAAAAAAAAAAGTTTAGTGTAGTAATTATCTAATTTATTTATACCTATTCCTTCTATTAATTATCCTTCACATTATATATATAAATATAATAATTCATACGAACAAAATACTATATATTATAATGAAAAACAAGAAATATTAAAATCATCTATAAGTTTATGAAAAGAAAGATGATTTTTATCTTCAAATGCTAAAGATATAGGAACATTATATTTGATATTTGCTTTATTTTCTGGTTTAATAGGTACTGCATTTTCTGTATTAATTAGATTGGAATTATCTGGGCCAGGTGTACAATATATAGGAGACAATCAATTATATAACAGTATAATTACTGCCCATGCTATAATAATGATTTTTTTCATGGTTATGCCCGCATTAATAGGAGGATTTGGTAATTTTTTATTACCACTTTTAGTGGGAGGACCTGACATGGCATTTCCTAGATTAAATAATATCAGTTTTTGATTATTACCACCCAGTTTGATTTTATTCTTATTTGCAAGTGTAATAGAAAATGGAGCAGGTACAGGTTGGACATTATATCCACCATTATCAAGTATACAAAGTCATAGTGGACCTAGCGTAGATTTAGCTATTTTTGGTTTACATTTATCTGGTATAAGTAGTTTATTAGGTGCTATAAACTTTATAACTACAATACTAAACATGAGAAGTCCAGGTATAAAATTGCATAAATTAGCTTTGTTTGGTTGAGCTGTAATAATAACAGCTGTATTACTTTTGTTATCATTACCTGTATTAGCCGGTGCAATTACAATGGTATTAACAGATAGAAATTTTAATACATCTTTTTTTGAAACAGCTGGTGGAGGTGATCCTATTTTATACCAACATCTTTTCTGATTTTTTGGTCACCCTGAAGTTTATATTTTAATAATACCAGGTTTTGGTATTATTAGTACAACTATTTCAGCCAATTCTAATAAAAGTGTATTTGGTTATCTTGGTATGGTATACGCTATGATGTCTATAGGTATTTTAGGTTTTGTAGTTTGATCTCACCACATGTATAGTGTAGGCTTAGATGTAGATACACGTGCTTATTTTACAGCTGCTACATTAATTATAGCTGTTCCGACAGGTATTAAAATATTTAGTTGATTAGCTACATGTTATGGAGGATCTTTACAACTAACATCTTCTATGTTATTTGCTTTAGGTTTTGTATTTATGTTTACTATAGGTGGATTAAGTGGAGTTATATTAGCCAATGCTTCTCTTGATATTGCTTTCCATGATACTTATTATGTTGTTGCTCATTTTCATTATGTATTATCTATGGGTGCAGTATTTGCTTTATTTAGTGCATGATATTTCTGAATACCTAAAATTTTAGGATTAGAATATAATATATTATTATCTAAAGTTCATTTTTGAATTTTATTTGTAGGAGTTAATGCTACATTTTTCCCTCAACATTTTTTAGGTTTACAAGGAATGCCCAGAAGAATTAGTGATTATCCTGATGCTTATGCAGGTTGAAATATTATAAGTAGTTTTGGTTCAATTATTTCAGTGATAGCTACTTGATTATTCTTATATATAGTATATATACAATTAGTTGAAGGTAAAATTGCATCTAGATATCCTTGATTAAGACCTCAATTTTATAGTGATACACTTCAAACTCTTGTAAATAGATCTAATAATTCATTAGAATGATGTTTAAATAGTCCACCTAAACCACATGCATTTATAAGTTTACCCTTACAATCTATGGATTTCTTAACACTTATCACATTAATTTTCTACTCAAAAATACATATAATTGATTATGTTATATAATTATATTTCTTTTTTTAATTCAATTAGTTATTTACACACTATTTATAAGTTCTAGTTATAATTTTGATATTAATTAATAATGATATAATCATAAATTAATAACAGAAATTATTTAATAATTTTAAATACATGTTTAATATAAATTATATTTTAGACTATAATGATACACCTATTCCCTGAGGTATTTATTTTCAAGATAGTGCTACACCACAAATGGAAGGATTAGAAGAATTACATGATAATATAATGTTTTATTTAGTAATTATACTATTTGGAGTAGGATGAATATTAGTTTCTATAATTAGAAACTATACTAGTGATAAAGCTCCTATTTCACATAAATATGTAAATCATGGAACTTTAATAGAATTAGTATGAACTATTACACCAGCATTAATATTAATACTTATAGCATTCCCATCTTTTAAATTATTATATTTAATGGATGAAGTAACTGATCCTGCTATGTCAGTATTAGCAGAAGGTCATCAATGATATTGAAGTTATCAATATCCAGATTTTTTTAATAATGAAGGGGATTTTATAGAATTTGATTCATATATCGTACCTGAATCTGATTTAGAGGAAGGTATTTTAAGAATGTTAGAGGTTGATAATAAAGTAATTTTGCCTGAATTAACGCATATAAGATTTATTATAACAGCTGCTGATGTAATACATAGCTTCGCTTGTCCAGCTTTGGGTATTAAATGTGATGCGTATCCCGGGAGATTGAATCAAATTTCTATTTTTATTAATAGAGAAGGTATTTTTTATGGTCAATGTTCGGAAATATGTGGAATTTTACACAGTTCTATGCCAATAGTTATAGAATCAGTATCTATAGAAAAATATCTTTATTGATTACAAGAGCAATAATTTTAAAAATAAATATAAAGTACAATAAATTATTTAATAAATAACAATATGAATTTATCCTTAATACTTTTTATGATAGGAATTTTAGGATTCGTTTTAAATAGAAAAAACATAATATTAATGCTTATTTCAATTGAAATAATGTTATTAGCTGTTACGTTCTTAATACTGGTAAGTTCACTTAGCTTTGATGATATATTAGGTCAAACTTATGCTATATATATTATAGCAATAGCTGGAGCAGAATCAGCTATAGGTTTAGGTATTCTTGTAGCTTTTTATAGATTAAGAGGTAGTGTTACAATAGAATATAAATAATGTATTTAGCTATAATAGTTTTACCTTTATTAGGTGCAACAGTATCCGGTTTTTTAGGTCGTAAAATCGGAGTACAAGGTGCTCAAATAATAACATGTAGTTCTGTAACAATAACTACATTATTAACTGTATTTGCTTTTATTGAGGTAGGTATGAATAATGTACCTGTATCAATTCAAATATTTAGATGAATTGATTCCGAATTTTTAAATATTTTATGAGGATTCTATTTTGATTCTTTAACAGTATCTATGCTTATACCTGTATTAATAATATCTTTATTAGTACATGTATATTCAATAGGATATATGAGTCACGATCCACATAATCAAAGATTTTTTAGTTATCTAAATTTATTTACTTTTATGATGATTGTATTAGTTACATCTAATAACATGTTATTATTATTTGTAGGTTGAGAAGGTGTAGGTATATGTTCATATCTTTTAGTTAGTTTTTGATTTACTAGAATAGCTGCAAATCAAAGTTCTATTTCTGCTTTACTTACAAATAGAGTAGGAGATTGTTTTTTAACAGTAAGTATGTTTGCTATATTATGATCTTTAGGTAATATAGATTATTCTACAATATTTTCATTATCACCTTTTTTAAACAAAGATATAATAACTATTGTAGGAATTTGTTTACTTATAGGTGCTATGGCTAAAAGTTCTCAAATAGGATTACATGTTTGATTACCTATGGCTATGGAAGGTCCTACACCTGTATCAGCTCTAATTCATGCTGCTACTATGGTTACAGCAGGTGTATATTTATTAATTAGAACATCTCCTTTAATAGAATATAGTTCAACTGTATTAATGTTATGTTTATGAATAGGATCTATTACAACCTTATTTAGTTCTCTTATAGGTTTATTTCAACAAGATATTAAAAAAGTTATTGCTTATTCTACTATGAGTCAATTAGGTATGATGATTATAGCGGTTGGTTTATCTAACTATAATATAGCTTTATTTCATTTAGTTAATCATGCTTTTTATAAAGGACTTTTATTTTTAGGTGCTGGTGCCGTTATACATGCAGTGGCAGATAATCAAGATTTCAGAAAATATGGAGGATTAAAATCTTTTTTACCTCTTACATATTCAGTTATGTTAATTGCTTCTTTTAGTTTAGTAGCTTTTCCTTTTATGACTGGATTTTATTCCAAGGATTTTATACTTGAATCTACATATGGACAATTTTATTTTTCTGGTATTGTAATATTTATATTAGCTACTATTGGTGCTATTTTTACTACTTTATATTCAATTAAAGTTTTATATTTAACTTTTTTATCTTACCCTAACGGATCTAAAATTAATTATAAAATAGCTCAAGAAGATAGTATTTTTATGAATTTACCTTTGATTTTACTAGCTATATTTTCTATATTTTTTGGTTATATAACTAAAGATATTTTTATTGGTTTAGGTTCTGGTTTTTTTATAGATAATAGTATATATATTCATCCTTTACATGAAATTATGTTAAATACTGAATTTGCTGTACCAATTTTTTTTAAATTATTATCTTTGATATTTACAATTATATTTAGTTTTTTAGCTATTAATTTAAGTGAATTTTTACCTAAATTATTTATTTACTTTAAATTTACTAGACTTGGTTATAATTTATTTGGATTTTTTAATCAAAGATTTTTAATAGAATTTTTTTATAATAAATATATAACTAATTTAATTTTAGATTTAGGTGGTCAAACCACTAAGGTTATTGATAAAGGTTCTATTGAATTAATAGGACCTTTTGGATTAGAAAAAGGATTAATTAATTTAAGTAAAAGTATTACTAATTTGAATACAGGTAATATAACATCATATGCTTTATATATATTAATAGGTTTTTTATTATATATACTGGTTCCATATTTATATTTAATTGATAATAGCTTATTATTATTAATAATGTTAGGCTTTTTTTATGTAAAAAGAGAATATTTGTTTTTTGATTTAGATAAAAAAGACAATTTTATTTATTATAATATGCAGAATAACATATTAACGTATATAAAAAAAATTAACAGAAAAGTATTTAATAAGGAAAATATTATTACTGTAATTTCTTATTCTATAATAATATATATTATCAGATTATGTTTTTTACATTTTGATATAGATATAAGATTATCTTGTTTTTTCATTATTTTTTCTAGATTTTTCAGAGACATTATAGGTATGATTGTATATATATATATTAATGATGACATTTATAAATCACCTATAAATGGTAATATAGATAATTATTATACAAATAAAGATATTCAAAAAAATGACAAAAAATTATCTAGTATAAATACAATGTGTTCTGATGGATCTGATACAGATATAGATATGCCTGATGCTCCAATTTCTGATACTAATTCTGGTTTTAGATCAGGTTCTGCTACTCCAACACTTAGTAGAGAAACTACACCTACTCCTGCTTCAGTAGCAACTGCAAGAGGAATTAATATTGCTGCTAAAGCAGCTCTTGAATCAACATGACCAGAGGATATTCAACCAAGAAATTCTAATTTAAATGATTATTCAGATAATAATACAACTGATACAGCATATATTACGATACCTATAGCTGATGCTGCACAAAGAATTCAAACTATACGACGTCTTCCTATTGATATGAGAATACGTAATCCTTTTTTTTCAGAAAATCCAGCTCCGGGTACATTAACTCCTGAAGCTGAAGATCAATTTTATACTGAAGAGGAAAAGAAGGAACATTTAGCTAATATGCAAATATTACGTAAACAAATCTATGATGTATCTCCTATAGCTTGAAAAATAAATTTAAATTATTTGGATAGAAATCCTAAACTAGCTGAATTAAAACAGCAAGAATTTGAAACAGCCAATAGATATTTCAAAGGTTTATATAATATTAATGATCCAAACATTGAATATTCTAAAAAATGTTTATCTCAATTAGCTTTAGCTAATCGTGATAGTGGTGGTATACATAATACAGAGGAATTAGATCAAATGTTATATGTACGTGGTGAGTATTTAAAATTAAACTTAGCATGAAGTAAAACATACTCACAAATGGAAATATATCAATCACGTTTTTCTATGTTACCTGAAGGAACTAATAATAACAATTCTAATACGATTTAATTATATATTTAAATTTAGATAAAATATATATATATATATAATCGTATTATAAACAATATAGTATAAATTATATTTATATTAAATTTACTTTATTTAAACATAAACAAAAACATAAACAAAAACAATAATAATATATTCAATTTTTTAAGAATAAAGTATATTCTTAAATATATATTTTTTTTTTAATGAGAATATTAAAAAGTCATCCTTTTTTAAAAATGATAAATTCTTATGTAATAGATTCTCCACAACCTTCAAATATAAGTTATATTTGAAATTTTGGTTCTTTATTAGGATTTTGTTTAATTATACAGATAATAACAGGTGTTACTTTAGCAATGCATTATAATCCTAATGTTTTAGAAGCATTTAATTCAGTAGAACATATAATGCGTGATGTAAATAACGGATGATTAATACGTTATTTACATTCTAATACAGCTTCTGCTTTTTTTTTTTTAGTATATTTACATATAGGTAGAGGTTTATATTATGGATCATATAAAACACCAAGAACACTGGTTTGAACTATAGGTACTATAATATTTATATTAATGATAGCTACTGCATTCTTAGGTTATGTTTTACCATATGGTCAAATGTCTTTATGAGGTGCTACAGTCATTACTAATCTTATGAGTGCTATACCATGAGTAGGGCAAGATATAGTTGAATTTATTTGAGGTGGTTTTTCTGTTAATAATGCTACTTTGAATAGATTTTTTGCTTTACATTTTATATTACCTTTTGTTCTCACTGCATTAGTATTAATGCATTTAATTGCTCTTCATGATATAGCAGGATCTAATAATCCTTTAGGTATATCAGGTAATTACGATAGATTACCTTTTGCTCCTTATTTTATTTTTAAAGATATAATAACTGTATTTATATTTATATTAGTATTATCTCTTTTTGTATTTTTTATGCCTAATATATTAGGAGATAGTGAAAATTATGTTATGGCAAATCCTATGCAAACTCCACCAGCTATAGTTCCTGAATGATATTTATTACCTTTTTATGCTATATTAAGATCAATACCTAATAAACTATTAGGTGTAATTGCTATGTTTTCTGCTATTTTAATTTTATTAGCTATGCCTTATACTGATTTATCTAAATCTAGAGGTATACAATTTAAACCTTTAAGTAAAATAGCTTTTTTTATATTTATTGGTAATTTTTTAATATTAATGCAATTAGGTGCTAAACATGTTGAATCACCTTTTATTGAGTTAGGACAAATTTCTACAGTTATATATTTTTCATATTTTTTAATTATAGTTCCTTTAATTAGTTTATTTGAAAATAGTCTAATTGATTTGGTTACTAATAAAAAAAAATATTAAATCACTTTTAGTTTTCTTTTATATTCTCAAATTTTCATCAAAAAAAAAGATATGTAATATATGGTTATATGTTTTGATTGCAGATCATAAATGAGAGGTTCGATTCCTCCATATCTTTTTGTATATTTATATGTTATAATTCAATATTAATTATCTTTTTTTTTTATAGTAAAATAAATTTAAATATCATATATATAGTTATATATATAAGTAATATAGGATTCCTATATAGTAATATATTCATATTAATATGATACAAGCTGCAAAAATAATAGGTACAGGTTTAGCAACTACAGGTTTAATAGGAGCCGGTGTAGGTATTGGTGTAGTTTTTGGTGCATTAATTTTAGGTGTTTCTAGAAATCCTTCATTAAGAGGTCAATTATTTTCTTATGCTATATTAGGATTTGCCTTTGCTGAAGCTACAGGTTTATTTGCTCTTATGATGGCTTTCCTTTTATTATATGCTGTATAAATAATTTGAAAAGTTACTTTTTTCAAAGTTAATTATAAAATTATAATAAAAATTATTATAATCAAGTTAAAAATTATTTAAAATATAATATGTTGTAATAAAAATTAATAAAAATTAATAAAAATTAATAAAAATAAATGAAAATAAATGAAAATAAAAAATAACAATATGAAATAATATACTGGAAAAAAGGTATAATATAATTTAATATTAAAAAATATTAACCTATCTATTTATAATTTAATAAAGATATTATAAATATAGTTTACCTAAATAATAAATCATGTTTAATTTAATGACCTTAATTTATATATTTGAAGTATTATTAATTACTATTCCTGCTTTATTTAGTGTAGCTTTTGTAACTATAGCAGAAAGAAAAACAATGGCAAGTATGCAAAGAAGATTAGGACCAAATATAGTAGGTTATTATGGTCTTCTACAGGCTTTCGCTGATGCTCTAAAATTACTATTAAAAGAATATGTTTCTCCTACACAAGCAAATTTAATACTATTTTTTCTTGGTCCTATAATAACTTTAATTTTTTCATTGTTAGGTTACGGAGTGATACCTTTTGGCCCAGGTTTGACTTTAAATGATTTAAATTTAGGTATATTTTATTTGTTAGGAGTATCTTCTTTATCAACATATGGTATATTATTAGCAGGTTGATCTGCTAATTCTAAATATGCTTTTTTAGGTTCACTTAGAAGTACTGCTCAATTAATAAGTTATGAATTAATACTAAGTTCGGCTATTTTAATTGTAATCTTTTTAACAGGTAGTTTAAATTTAACTGTTAATATAGAATCACAAAAAGCAATTTGATTTATAATACCTTTATTACCTATATTTATAATTTTTTTTATAGGGTCAATAGCAGAAACAAATAGAGCCCCTTTTGATTTAGCTGAAGCTGAATCAGAATTAGTTAGTGGTTTTATGACTGAACATGCGGCAGTAATATTTGTGTTCTTTTTTTTAGCTGAGTATGCAAGTATAGTTTTGATATGTATATTAATAAGTATATTATTTGTTGGTGGTTATTTATTAAATATTAAATTTTTAATATACTTAATTCAATGTATTGATTTTGAATTTTATACTAATCAAGAAAATATAATTTCAAATCCTTTAATGATAGGTTTATTATATGGTACTATTTTAGCTTTTAAAACTTGTACAATGATTTTCGTTTTTATATGAGTTAGAGCTTCTTTACCTAGAATAAGATATGACCAATTAATGTCTTATTGTTGAACAATATTATTACCTATAGTAATAGCATTTATAATTTTAATACCTTGTATAATATATAGTTTTGAAATAATATGTACTAATATATCTTTATTATAAATAAAAAAAAAATTTTTTTTTATTTATTTTTTAACTATATAGATATATATAGTGTAATATACTTTTAATTTTTATATTTTTAATTATAGTTATAGTAATAATGTATATTATATAAATATGTAGTATATATTACATATTTATATTTTTTATAACAATTTGTGTTAATATCTCTTTTAATTATACCTATTATAGGTATATTATTAATAACTATGACAATATCATACAATAATACAGAAAAAAACATAAAATCTATTAAATTTACTGCTTTAAATATAACAATCTTAAATTTAGTATTATCTATATATATATATATAACTTATGATTTTAGTATTAATCAATTTCAATTTGTACAAGAACATCATAAAATAAATTCTTATGATTTTTTTTTAGGTATAGATGGTATATCTATATATTTTATATTATTAACTACGTTAATAATACCAATTTCATTATTATCTAATTGAAAATCTATTTCTGAAAATATAAGATCTTATGTAATAATAATATTATTATTAGAAACATTATTATTAGCAGTTTTTTTAGTATTAGATATTTTATTATTTTATATTTTTTTCGAAAGTATATTACCTCCTCTATTTATATTAATAGGGTTATATGGTTCAAGTAACAAAGTAAGAGCTAGTTTTTTTTTATTTTTATATACATTATTAGGTTCATTATTTTTATTATTATCTATTCTTTCTATTTCTTCTATTATGGGTACCACAGATTTCGATGCATTATTTAAAAATAACCTTAACTATTATACTCAATTATTTTTATTTTATGGTATAATTATTGCTTTTGCTGTTAAAACGCCAACTATTTTTTTAAATTCTTGACTTTTAAAAGCTCATGTTGAATCACCTTTAGGTGGTAGTATTATTTTAGCTGCTATTGTTTTAAAATTAAGTTTGTATGGTATATTTAGATTAATTTTATCTTTATTACCTAAAGCTGCAATAGATTATACATACATAATTTATATAATAGGAGTTATTACTATAATATATGCTAGTATTAGTACATTAAGAACAATAGATATTAAAGAACTTATTGCTTATTCTTCTGTATCTCATGCTGCCGTATATATATTAGGTGTATTTAGTAATTCTATACAAGGTATAGAAGGTGGAATTATTTTAGGTTTAGCTCATGGTTTTGTATCATCTGGTTTATTTATTTGTGTAGGGGGTATACTTTATGATAGATTTTCTACTAGATTAATTACTTATTATAGAGGTATTACTCAAATAATGCCTTTATTTTCTTTATTGTTCTTTATATTATCTTTAGCTAATTGTGGTGTACCTCTTACTCTAAATTTTATAGGAGAATTCATGTCTTTATACGGTGCTTTTGAACGCTTACCTCTATTGGGTTTAATAGCTAGTTCTTCTATTGTATTTTCGGCAGCATATACAATATATATGTATAATCGTATAGCTTTTGGGGGTAGTTTGGCTAAATTAATTTGCATTAGTGTACCTGATTTAAATAAACGTGAATTTTATATATTATTAATTTTAGTATTTTTTACTCTTTTATTAGGTATGTATCCAGTATATATATTAGATGGTTTACATTATTCTGTTTCATCTTTAATATATAATACTTAATATTAAAGATAATATTAAATAATTTAGATTATATTAATAATATAATATAACTTTATAAATTAAGAAATTAATATCTTACATAAGATAATGATGTTTATAACGTCTATCATAATATATATATATTATGCCACAATTAATTCCTTTTTATTTTGTAAATCAAGTAATATTTACTTTTGTAATATTAATTATAATGATATATATATTTTCAAAAAATATATTACCTAGATTTGTTCGTTTATTTTTAACTCGTATCTTTATAAGTAAATTATAAAAAAAAAATTATTAATAATAAATAATATATATCTTATATATTATTTATTTTATACCTAATTAAATATTACAAAAAAAATAAATATAATACAATTAATTTTAAATATAATCAACCATTTTTAACAATTACAAGTCCTTTAGAACAATTTGAAATTAGAGATTTTTTATGTTTAGATTTACCCATTTTAGCTAACATACACTTATCTTTAACTAATATTGGTTTTTATTTATCATTAAGTGCTTTAATTATTTTAATATTAAATATTATAGCTACTAACTATAATAAAGTAGTATCTAATATTTGATCTATTAATCAAGAATCAATATATGCTACTATACATAATATAGTAGTAAATCAAATAAATGCATTAAAAGGACAAATATATTTTCCTTTTATTTATACATTATTTATTTTTATTTTAATAAATAATCTTATAGGTATGATTCCATATAGTTTTGCATCAACTTCACATTTTCTATTAACTTTTTCAATTAGTTTTACAATTGTTTTAGGAGCTACAATATTAGGATTTCAACAACATGGTTTAACATTCTTTTCATTATTTGTACCAGCAGGTTGTCCCTTAAGTTTATTACCTTTATTAGTATTAATAGAATTTATTTCATATCTAGCAAGAAATATTTCTTTAGGTTTAAGATTAGCAGCTAATATTTTATCTGGCCATATGCTTTTAAATATATTAAGTGGCTTTACATACAATATTATGGCTTCAGGTATACTTTTTTTCTTATTAGGTATAATACCTTTAGGGTTCATTATTGCATTTTCTGGTTTAGAGTTGGTCATAGCTTTTATACAAGCACAAGTTTTTGTTGTATTAAGTAGTAGTTATATAAAAGATGCATTGGATTTACATTAATTATGTAAATTACAACAATATAAAAATAATATTGTTATTAATAATAATATTAAATATATATATTATATATATTTAATAATAAAAAAAAAATATAAAAATCATTTTTTTTATATCAGTATAAACGTATATTGATTTAAAAAGTGTTACTTATAAAATACTATACTAAATAGTATAGGAAAGTCCTCTATTTAATAAATATATGCATATATTTATGTAAAGATAAAAATTTAGGTATTATACAGAAAATAAAAACTATAAAAAAAAATTTTTTTTGTTGCGTACTCAAAAGCCTAATGTTAAATTATTATTTAGATAATATACAAAATTACAAAGTTTGGCTTATTAGTATCCAATAGTATATAAATATAATATATAATATATTATATATAAATACATTATTAGTGATAATAAAAAAATTATCATTAACAATTAATGAGTTTGATGATGGCTCTGAATGAACGCTATCCAAATGCTTGACACATGCTAATTGAACGTCTAATTTAAATTAGAAGTGGTGTACAGGTGAGTATATGATATTATGGCTACCTTAAAGTAAGGAATTAACAATTCCTTATAAATAATAAATAAGTAATATCTAAATATAAAGGAAATAAAAAAAATTACTTTTTCCGCTTTAAGATGTTAATTTATATCTCGGATAAGTAGTAGTTAAGGTAATAACTTAACTAGCTTAAAGTCCGTAGTCGAGATTGAAAAGTCGATCGACCACATTGGGTCTGAAAAAATCCCAATGCGTATAGTACAGCAGTGAGGAATATTGGTCAATAGCCTAACGGCTGAACCAGCAACTTGGGGGAATGAATAGTATTAGCTAATTATGTTTAATATAATATAATATCGATTATGTCGAATAAAATTCTATATAAATAATTGATAATGACAATTATTTATATATATGTCTTGACTAAATCACGTGCCAGCAGTCGCGGTAATACGTGGAAGACTAGTGTTATTCATCTTTATTAGGTTTAAAGGGTAACTAGACGGTTAATTTAGCTAAAATAGTACAAATTAACTAGAGTTTAATAAGAGAAAGGAAGAACTTATGAAGTAGAGATCAAATTTTTCAATATCATAGGGACAAATATCGGCAAAAGCAACTTTCTATCTAAAAACTGACGTTGAGGAACGAAGGCTTGGGGAGCAATAAGGATTAGATACCCTCGTAGTCCAAGCAGAAAATTATGAATGTCATAGACTAAATTAAATGAATTTTTCATTTTTAGTTTATAAATGAAAGTGCAAGCATTCCACCTCAAGAGTAATGTGGCAACGCAGGAACTGAAATCATTAGACCGTTTCTGAAACCAGTAGTGAAGTATGTTATTTAATTCGATGATCCGCGAAAAACCTTACCACAATTTGAATGTTATTTTTATTAATATCACAAGTGTTGCACGGTTGTCTTCAGTTAATGTCGTGAGATTTTGGTTAATTCCAATAAATTAACGTAAACCCTTACTTTAATTATTTTAATATTTATAAAGTAGATCGCCAATATATTGGATATGATAAAAGGGATCAAGACAAATCATCATGACCTTAATATTGTGGGCTATAGACGTGCCACATATTCCTAGACAAAAAGATGCAAAAACTTAAGTTTTTGCAAATCTCTAAAATAGGATATAACATGAATTGTAGTCTGTAATTCGGCTACATGAATAAGGAATTACTAGTAATCGTGAATCACCACGTCACGGTGAATTTACTATCAGTTAGGTACTAACTACTCGTCAGGCGCTGAAAAAAGTATGTGCAATAAGTTTGATTATATATTTAATATTTATATTGATAATTAGGTTAATATATATTATTATATAATTTTCGTATGCATGATTTTAATTAGTGTTAAGTCGAAATATGGTTCGTGTAGTGGAAATTGCACGGGTTTGATTAATATTAACAATACATCTTATATAATTAACATATAATACTTTATATAATATTATATATTATATAATCTTTTATTATAGGTATTTAAAACTTAATTTTTAAGTTTTTTTGGTTCAAATCCATAAAAAGATTTATATATAAGGAAGATTCCGTGTGTTGGTAATCGGGTTGAGCTGTAAACTCAATAATGAATAATTATCAAAGGTTCAATTCCTTTTCTTCCTATCTGTGTTTTATTATATATATACATATACATATACATATACATATACATATACATATACGTGTTAGCTAAAGAGGTATAGCATTGTGCTACGAACACAAAGACTGCAAGTTCGATTCTTGTACACGTTAAATATTTTAATATTTATATAGCCTTTATAACTCAATGGTAGAGTGAGATACTGTTAATATTTTTATAGATGTTCGATTCATCTTAAAGGCTATCTACTTTGTTATTTTATTACGATTATATTCTCTAAAAATTAATGGTAATATATAATTTCATATTAAATAATAATATATTTAATATTGAAGTGAGAAAGTAAAAATCTTTAATTATATGAATAATTTATACATTTTTACTGAAACTTATACTAATGGTTTTAGAATTGAAATATTGGATTTAATTTCATTAATTGCTATTATTTGTGGTATATTTGTTATAATAACTAAAAATCCTATTATATCAGTGTTGTTTTTAATAGGATTATTTTTGAGTATATCTGGTTATTTAATATTATTAGGTATAAATTTTATAGGTTTATCTTATATATTAGTATATATAGGTGCTGTATCTATATTATTTTTATTTATTTTAATGTTAATTAATATTAGAATATCTGAATTGTTAAATGAAACTAGTAATACTATACCTTTAGCTATTCTAAGTACTATAGCTTTTAATTATTCTATCTATCAAATATTACCTTATAATATTGCTGTTTTTAATAGTAATACTATTAATATAAATAATATATTTTATGATATTTTTTATTATAATTACAATGATTATTTAAATAAAACTTTTAAATTTAATGATGATATAATATATTTTGTAACATCGAAGTCATGAGATAGTAATATAGCTGAGACTACACATATCACTACTATAGGTAATATAATATATACTAATTATTCAATTTGAATAATAATAACTTCTATTATTTTATTATTAGCAATGATAGGAGCTATTGTTATAACAATAAAACAAAAAGATTAAAAATAAAAAAGAATTAGCTCAATGGTAGAGTCAAAAAATAAGATGTTGTTTGAAAATATAAAAAGTTATAGAATTTTTTGTTTATACTATTTACTAAAAATAGAGTTGTTTGTATCATTTGTGTTGTTCTTTATTTATTTTATTCTTTATACTTTGTTAATAATGATGTACTTTTATGTGAGGATCATTCTGTTAATGTTAACAATGTTAATAATAATTCATATCTACTTAAAGAATTTAATGATTAAAATTTAAATTATCCCTATGAACAAATTTTATATGATAATTATAGAGAAATAGGTAATTAACTAGATCAATGGATGATAATTATATTATTAGAGGTAATATTAAAAAAATGCCTTTTTAGAGAATATTTGTCTATTTTTATATGTATAAAAATATATGTTTTTATGAGAAATTTTTGTAATTTTTTACTATTGTTTATTATTTACCTTATATTTTTTATTTGTATTATATATGTATATTATATATATGTGTAGATAATAGATGTTTACTTTATTTAGTAGATACTTCTCCTTTACTTTGTGAAGAATATAATAATGGAGATATATTTCAAAGTGATTACTTGTATAAACCTAATAATTATTCGGAAGAGTATTTGTCACCTAAAAATCATTGAAAATGATACATCCTGTTTAAATAATTGCTATTCTAAGTTTAAATGTAAATTATCTTGAAATTTATGAGATCTTAAAGTGTTTAAAAATACAATATCTTGAATACTAAATCGTAGAAACCTTAATAAAGTTAAATAGTATAAACGTCCTAAAAATTTTACTCCTGTATTTTATGATTTAAGAAAAAATTTTAGGAAATAAATTTGTTTTTGTTTAGAGAATATTGTCTCTTTTTATATTAGTTATATTTTTAATATATGTTAAATTATTTTTTATATTGTATGTTTAATAGAACAATATTTATATTAATGATTTTATTTTATTGTTTATATTTTGTATATAGTGAACCTATTTTATGTGAAGGTGGTAGTGTATCAAATGATAATGAATCTATACATGAATCTTGTTATCATAGTATTAGTACAAACAGACTAAGTTTATGTGGTGCTTATGGATTAACTAATTCAATTAGTAAAGGAAGAATAATATGTAGCTTTACACTTAAACAAAGAATGATAGATAAATCAACTGGTTTATCTTGTGTTCCTTTTATGACAAAATTGGCTAATTTATTTGAATGTAAAATAAATTATAAAGGAAAAAATGAAATAGTTTTTGTAGTTCAAGCAAATAGTAAACATCATTTAGTTAAGTCTTATTTTGATAAATTTCCCTTAATGAGTAGTAAATATCTTGATTATTTATGTTATTTGCAAAGACTAGATTATTTAGGAAAGCATTTGACAAGTAAAGAAATTGTTGTAATTCAAATTATAAAAAATTCTATGAATAATCATAGAATTTTTTATAATTGAGATCATTTAAATAATATTTATATATAAATATTTGTTAATATAATTAATAAGGAAATTAACTCAATGGTAGAGTGACTGTTTAACACACAGCAAGTTAAATGTTCAAATCATTTATTTCCTATAGTTAAAATATTAAATAAATATTTAATATTTTAATTAAAACTGATTATACAAAATTATAATAACAATTTTTATTGTTATGAGAATTATACTTAAAAAAATATATTAAACTATAGTAATAAATAATATAAATATATGATCATTTCTACTAGAAGTCAATTTCAAGCTCATCCTTATCATTTAGTATCTCCTTCTCCTTGACCTTTATATACTAGTGTATCTTTACTTATTTTAACTACATCAGGTGTTTCTTCTATGCATGGTTTTAATGCAGGACATTATTTTTTAATATTGGGTTTAATATCAGTAATATATTCTATGTCATTATGATTTAGGGATATAATATCAGAGGGTACTTATTTAGGAAATCATACTCTATCAGTACAAAGAGGTTTAAATATGGGTGTTGCTTTATTTATAGTTTCTGAAGCTTTATTTTTTCTAGCTATATTTTGAGCTTTTTTTCATAGTGCATTATCACCTATAATTGAATTAGGTGCTCATTGACCACCTAAAGGTATAGATCCTATCAATCCTTTTGAATTACCTTTATTAAATACCATACTTTTATTATCCTCAGGTGTTACAGTTACTTATGCTCATCATTCTTTGTTACAAGGTAATAGAAGTGGAACACTATATGGTTTACTTTTTACTATTATATTAGCTATTGCTTTTACAGCTTTACAAGGTATTGAATATACAGTTTCTTCTTTTACTTTGTCTGATGGTGCTTTTGGATCTTGTTTTTATTTTGGTACAGGTTTTCATGGTCTTCATGTTATTATAGGTACAGCTTTTATAGTTGTAGGTACATGACGTGTTTTAGCTTATCATTTTACTGACAATCATCATTTAGGTTTAGAATCAGGTATTTTGTATTGACATTTTGTAGATGTAGTATGACTTTTTTTGTTTGTTTCAATTTATTATTGAGGTTCATAATTAATTATGTTATATTTATATATATACTATATCTTAATATATATAATAAATTGTGTATATTATTGAATAAAAATACTAAATATTTTAATAAAAGACCTAAAAAACCAAAATGAAAAGAATATTTAATAAGATTTATTAATTTTTTAAAATCATTACTTTGAGGTAAAATTGGATCTAAAAAGATACCTAATAGATTTTTAAATTTATTGAATATTTTACCTTTTATACATTCTAATATTAAACAAGGATTTACTTGTAAAAATATGTATAGTAATCAAATAAATTTTTTACAATTTTCTATTATTCTTATTAATTCTAAAAAACACAGAAAATTACTTAAATCTTTTAAAGATTGAATAGGGTGTGGTAAAATTAGACCTATAAAAAAAAATAAAAATTTCATTAAATATTATGTTAATATTAATAATTGTTATATACATCATAAAATTTTATCTATAATTTATAACCCTCAATTAAATTTAAAAACTAAAAAATTTTTTAGTGCTTCTTATAATTTTGCTTTATCTAAATTAAAAAAAAAAATGTTTTATAAAATAGGGATTTTAATTTAATGGTAAAATACGTGACTTTTAATCATAGTTTATGAGTTCGAATCTCATAAATCTCATTTATAATATAATATTATATATATATATTTTTTATATATTGATGGGTTATAAATAGGTGGTACGATATCTCTTTTGTATATAGTAGGTTATATATTAAATTTGTCCTTTTTAATTATATAAAACATTTTTTGTTTTCTTATAATTATATTATTAAGGTTAATAAAGAATAATCTAAATGTTAGATAATTTGTCTATTTTTAAGAAAGAAAAAAAAAATTCTTGTATAAAATGCAAGAAAACATGAACATAAAAAACACTAGTAAAAAAATTAAGGTCAATCTAACGAGCGAAAAAACAGAGCATATTGAATTAAGTTAATTCTGTTAATTTTACTAAATTTAAGTTTTTGTTGATTTGTCCTATGTAATTTTCACTTTCACTTTTAATTTTAATTTTACTTTTACTTTTACTTTTAATTTTAATTTTAATTTTAATTTTAATTTTAATTTTAATTTTAATTTTAATTTTAATTTAGTAAAAGGTAATGTTAATAATTTAATTGGTAATATTGCAATTATAAAATAATATCAATAAAGAGATTCATTTGATTTAACTAATACTTTAAATATTATGGGGATTGATATACTAAATATTATAGTTATATATTATACAAGTATATTAGAAAAAATTAATTCTATTAATATTAATATTAATATTAAGATTAATAAACCTTTTACTGTAAAATATTTAGTAGATTAGGTGCTGATGATTTTGTTACTTCTTTAAATAATCCTTTTTATAATTTTTTATAATAGAATAAAAATACTTTTATATTTTAAAAGAAGGTAGTTATATAGATATTAAATGTATATTTATTAAAATTAATGTATTTGACACCAATATAGGTAGAGGAGGTTCACAAAAATCCCTTAAGGTATCTCCTATAAATCTTATAATATCTTGTTACTTAATGGTAATGTTTAAATTTGATTATATAATATATATCTTATTTAAATACATTTAATATTATAGTTAAGGATAGATATTTACTATATATTGATAAAAAAAAATTAATAATTAAAAATTTAATTTTTTAAAAAGTAAGAAAATTTTCTTAAATGTAAATAAATGTATTTAAATATAAAAGAATGGCCTTAGTTTAACTGGTAAAACCGCCGTCTACCACACGGAAATTATCGATTCGAATTCGATTGGCCGTAATATAAATAAGTATCTTTATATATTTTATATAAAAGATTGAATAAACGTTAGATAAATTACTGAGTGTGACCCTAATATTGTTAGATTGCAATCTTTAGAAGTATGACGTAGACATCCTCTGTTAAATAGATATAGAGAAAAAGTTTATTAATCGAACTTTAAATTATTATTTTAGAAAAATGGTTTCTTTTTTATTTAAATTTTTTGGTGATACCTATTATCTTAAATAATATTTATACTCTTAATTTATTAGAAAAATGTATTTATTTTCATTAATTAAAATAAATTTAAAATGGAATATAAAGCGATAAAAATTAATACTAATTTTACGTATAAAAATATTTGTTCTTTATTATTAAAATTTTGAATAAATAATATAATAACATATGATTAACAATTAATATTACAGATATTAATTATAATAATTATTGCTTAATTAAATATTTACCTTTTTATTTTTATAATTTTAAAGATATTTGTATTGTTTTAAATGGTAAACTTGTAGCCTTCCAAGCGAATTTTGTCGATTCGAATTCGACTAACTGTAAATTATTTTAAAAATAAATAGAATTAGTAACTTAATAGGTAAAGGACTTTCTTGTCGAGAAAGTAGATATCGGATCATAGCCGATCTAATTCGAAACTACTATATATCATGTCTTTTGAACAATAGGAAGAGTTGCTATAGGTAAGGCGAGATATTTGCTAAATATTATCTATTAAGATTTGGATGTTCGAATCATCTTTCTTCCGTTTATATATATATAAAAGAGTATAGTTTAATAGTAAAACCGGAAACTTCAAATTTCTCATTTTCAGTTCAATTCTGAATACTCTTGTATAAACAAAGTCAATAACAAATTAAAGTAGTGTTTACTTAGGGTTCCTTAGCTTAATCGGTAAAGCATATTTTTGATAAGGATATGTTCGGAGTTCAATTCTCTGAGGAATCAATATTACCAAATATTAATATTTTATGTCAAAAAAAGAGAATTGACCGAGTGGTTTAAGGTGATTAGCTTGAAACTAGTTTAATTTAATAAATTACAAGGGTTCGAATCCCCTATTCTCTGTATTATTATAAGAGTAAATATGTTAATAAATAACAATAGGATAATGTTATAATATTTACTTTTATAGGGTTTAGTCTATTTTTATTTATAGAAAAATAAATAAATAAATGCAAAACAAAACAAAACAAAACAAAACAAAACAAAACAAAACAAAACAAAACAAAACAAAACAAAACAAAACAAAACAAAACAAAACAGTTATTACTAATAATGACTCCTATAATACTAACAACAATCTAGAAAACAATATAATAATTGTTTAAAAAAATAATATATATATATATAATACTTTAAATAATATATATATATTAATATTGATAAAGATAAATATATATTTTTTTAACATTTTTTTAATAAAAAAATATATATTTCACGTTGAATTATATTAATAACTAATTAATATTATGAAGGTAATTACATATATTTAAATAAAAAATTTAGTACCAATTATTCTTTAAGTTACCTTAAAATAAAACTAAGCAAAAAATTGAATGCATTATTAAAGTATGCTTATTAAATTTTTAATTTAAATATTTTTAAATACTATACTTGAGATAAAATTTTGGCTAGAAATCAATATAATATTGATTTACTAAAATCAAAGTATAATATATGTAAAACAGCTAATTTAATTTTAGTTTTTAAACAATCAAAAATGACAAAAGTAAATTCGAGTATTTATAATACAGATACAAATCTACCCTTTTTTTTATACTTGTAAATCAATAGTAAAAATATGATAAAGTCTTAAAACTATAATTAAAATTAATTATAAACCCTATATTATTATTAAATTAGAAAATAGATTGAAATTATCTTTAATAAACCATGATGTAAGTGTTAAAGTTTTTTATAAGTTGAATAACCTTGTTAATATGTTTTCTACTATAATAAGTGTTACAAAACATTTTGATATAAGTTGTATAATTATCTATAAATAATTAACATAAAAAAAACGGATTAAAGCCAAGCAGGTTAGGCACCTTTTTTGGGTAAAGGTTTTGTTATGTTCGAACCATAATAATCCGACATAAATAATAAATACATTATTAGTGTATAGTGATATGAAAAAAAAAGTTTTTCTATATTATAAAATATAGAAAAGTATAAAAAGAAACTATTATGAATACACAGCTATATATTAAAGAGAGATAATTTAATGTCTATCTATAATAGACGAACTCTGGAATAAAAATTTTTTTTTTAACAAAGTGAATTGAAATATCTTATTAACTTTAGAAAAATTAAATCAAACGAGATTCTATTATTAATGTGAATGAAAATAGAAAAGTCTATATATTTTATAGTATTTTGTAAATACTAAGTTTTATAAAAAGCTTTAGATGTTTAAATACACTAGAATTTATAAGAATAATATAAAACATATAAGTAAAACGGATAAAATCTGTTTGAATAATAAATAGGGGAACCTTCCTCTAAGACTATAATATAATATATAAGCAATAGTGACTAGTACCGTGAGGGAAAGGATTGAAATAGTAGTTTTATAAGCAGCTCGAGTAATATATTAAAAAGAATAAGAGCGTACCTTTTGCATAATGGGTCAGCAAGTTATTTTTAGATGCGAGCAATATTGCCTAGATAAACCAATTTTAATTTAATGAATAAGTATCTAAATTTAGGCCCGAAATCTAGTGATTTTACCATAATCAGGGTTATAAAAGCCCGAACGGGTTATCGTTGTAAAGATATCCGAAGAATTATGGTAAGTAAGTGAAAGACAAAACTGACTAGAATAGCTGGTTTTCCACGAAATCTATATAAGTAGGTAATTCAAATAACATCATAGTAGGTACAGAACTGTAATCTCAGACAATATTTTATTAATATAATAAATTAATATATTAATTTATTATATTAATAATTTTGTACACATTGGGGAATCGTGAAGATTTTATCAGTGAGTATTTGCACTCGAAAGGGCAATGATGAATATTGAGTAATCGGACATAGTACGATAAGGTTGTATGTCTAAAGGGAAACAGCCCTGAACAAGAGTAAATAAGGTTCCAAAATTATTATTAAGTGAAATAAAGGAAGTATTTATGTAATACGATCAGGAAATAGGCTTAGAAGCAGCCATTTTTTGAAGATCTCGTAATAGAGCACTGATTTAATATATTCATATAAGCACCGAAAATTTAACGGATCTAAATAATATACCGATATCTTGTCCATATAATAATGTAAATTTATTTTTTCTTTATATGGGGTAGTGGAACGTTGGATAAATATTAGATTATTTCTTTTTAAAAAATAATATTAAATATTTCAAGTGATAATGCTGACATGAGTAACGAAAAAGAATATTTTATATTCTCGCCTTAAGTTTATGGTATTTAATTAAAGTAACGGCCTCTAAGATTAGAAGTCTAATGGCATATTGTTTTTCTAATAATCGATGAGTTAAACTCTTTTTTGTTTAACCTTATTTTAAAATATTTATATTATATAAAATAGTAAAAATCGTATATATATATATACAATATATATGTATGTATTGTATTATTACTATATTATATTTTAAAATAAACAATTATTTAAACTTGATAAGGTTCAGGAAAAAACAATATTATATAAAAATATAGGAATTGATATAACCTATACATTATACATAAGATATATATTGTTATTATAACATATATATAATAATAGACCGTACCTAAATACTACCTCTAGTAAACGAGTATAATATACGAAGGCGTTTGAGTGAACAATCATTAAGGAACTCGGCAAAATTACCACCGTAACTTTGGGAGAAGGGGAGCCATTTATTATTAATATTCTATTAAGACTAATAATAAAGAGGAGGCATAGAATAGTGTTGTACGACTGTTTAATTAAAACAAAGCACTCTGCAGAAGATAATAAATCAAAATATTGAGTGTGAATTCTGCCCTATGTCGGATATATAACTAATTAATTTAGTTAATTTTAATAATTAAATTAAGATGAAACCTACGATCAATGGCGGCCTTACCTATAAGGGTCCTAAGGTAGCGGAATACCCTGGCCGTTAAATGCGGTCTTGCATGAATGATTTAACGATACAACAGCTGTCTCAATGATTGGCTCAGTGAAATTGGAATAACTGTGCAGATACAGTTTACCTCTAGTTAGACGAGAAGACCCTATGCAGCTTTACTGTTGCTAGTTATTGAATATGATATTGCGAATTTTAGCGTATAAGGTAGTCTTAAGGACTCAATTGAAACACCTTTATTTAGTATATCATATTGGTAGACATAGTCTACGTAAGAATATCAATAGTCTATTTTTTTTTAGATGTCTGATATAATTATTAACCCTCTTATGAGGGGACAATTGCTAGGAGGCAGTTTATGCGGGGCACAGATCCCATAAAAAGTACCTGGGTGTATCCAAAGTTAATTTTGTAAAATTGTTATAACTTAGTTATAGCAATCAAATTTAGTATGTTATTTGGTATAGCTCTCTTCTATAGAAGGAATGAAGTTATAACTAATCCAGCTATATATCTATTGAGTTAGAACTAATATTTTTATTCAAGTAAGATTTTTACTATATGGAAAATAGATGTAATTAAAATATTAAGATAAAATATCTAATATTTTTAGTTATGTTATTAGTATACTTAAATTATAACCATTTAAGCATGTGTAAATTCACTAATAACATAATTATGTTTATTACTTGTCAAGTTTAATGGCTTAATCTTGCTTTACTGTTTGACTTACACGTCTATCAGTCGCGTAAGCGGGGCATATGATCACAAGATGCAGAAAGGAAAGGTCTTGGATTTTTGAAAAAGCTACGCTAGGGATGTTAGTCCTCCAATGTTTTATTAATCATAGTCATGATATAAACCTATTGGTAATTAATTGGGTCAATTTCAAGGATAGCTTTCCATAAAAGTTAACTTGAAGCGAAGTTTACTTTAAGCATTTAATAAAAGTAAAAACGTTCAACGACTAGAAGGTGAGCAATGCTAACAATACTCCTTCATTTGAAACCCAACATTTTTTTTCCTTTATATAATTAAACCAATTATGAATACATAATCCCATAATAATTAGTAACTAAAGTTATTAATGAAATAGACTTAATTCTAGATTAAAGATTAAGCTTCTGGTAAATATTTTAAATACCAGGTAATAAATAAATATTTACAAATACAATGAATAATATACAAAATAAATCAGAAATAAATCAATTAAAAAATGATTTAGATTATAACACACCAGTTTTGTTTAATAAAAAAAGTAAAAGATATGTAGTTAAACCCTTATCATATATAAATAGTGATACAGGTATTACTAGACATTTTACTCCTGCGGCTCAGGAATGATTTAATAGCATATATAGCTATAATCATAATTACATTAAATCATTACCTGTTGCAGATATAAATCTAATGAAATTGTTAAAAAGCTACTTTAATTTTCAGATTAATCGTAAGGTTCTAAAAACTAAAAGTATGCCTACTAGATTTAAACGTTTATCTACAAAAAGAGTTTTTGTAGGTAAAGGTGAACTAAAACATACTAGCTCTAAAGTAATAATTACATTTTATGTACATAATACAGAGAAAATGTATTTATCTAGAGCTGTTAATTTAGTTTTCAAGTCTTTGTATAACCCTAAAAGACGTTTAAAAAAATTTATTACTAAAGATAGAAATAATAAAGAGATTGTATCTTACAATAGACCCTTTACTTTAGAAGAGTATTTAGCTTTACCTGATCACTATAATAAGTGATATATTGACCATGTTACGTCTTATATTGAAATTAAAAATTTATATTTAAATAATTTGTTGTTACAATATAGAATATTAACAAAACTGATTAATATTAAAGCGGCTACTAAGAAAGACTTAACAAATATTTTTATTCCTTTATGTGAAAACATTCATTCTTTTGATTATCCTAGTTTTACTTTGTACATGCAAAAAGTAAGAACATATTATTTAAGTGGTTTAACAAGATTTAAATATTTATTAAGATTTAATAATGTTAAATTTACAAAACCTTTTATGCTTGAATTAACACGTTTAGTTCAAAGTTTATATAATAAGAAAGTAGAATTTAATATTGTTAATTTAAAAAAAATGCATTTAAATAGTGATATTTTTACTCAAGCTGTGTCATTAAAACTAAGAAATAGAGATAATAGACTTTATAGAGTTTTAAAATCTTCTTTACGTAAAATTAAATTACCAAGTGTAAATAGATTAAGTGAAAAACAGAATAAATTTAATAAAGATGAATTCCTTATTAATAAAATAAGAAATAATAACATTACTTCCATGTTTAAAAATAATGTTAATGATCCTTTAAGTAATCTTTTATTAGATTATTTTCCTTCAGCTGATAATTTAAAAGTTAATATTGTAAAAAGATCATCTATTAAAAAACGTTCTATTTCTTTAAAAAATTACGTGCTTAAATCTTTAAAACATGTAAAAATGGCAGGTATTAGAATAGAAGCTAAAGGAAGATTAACAAGAAGATTTACCGCTTCTAGATCTGTATTCAAAATGAAATGAAAAGGTGGTTTAAAAAACGTAGATTCTTCATTCAAAGGATTATCTGTTATAATGTTAAGAGGTCATGTAAAATCAAATGTACAATACTCAATGATAAATTCTAAAAACCGTAATGGAGCTTTTGGAGTTAAAGGTTGAGTAAGTAATAAATAATCTTAGTTATTGTTTACTATAGTACTAGATTAAACTATATGTTTTTATTAATTAAGTAACGTTTATAATAAGTTTAAATTATCCTATTTTCAAATTTCGCGTTGCTTTAATTATATAAAAGAAAAAAAATGAAGAAATAGTCTGAACCATTTTGCGAATAATGGAAATATAAGACATATGTCTTATTAACAAAATTGAACAGGCTAATTGCGCCAGAGAGTACAAATTGAGTGCGCAGTTTGGCACCTCGATGTCGGCTTAACTTATCCACATGAATGCAGGAATCATGAAGGGTTCGACTGTTCGTCGATTAAAAAGTTACACGAGCTGGGTTAAATACGTCGTGAGACAGTATGGTTTCTATCTTCTAGAGGAAATTAGAATAAAATAAGGATAGCCCCCTCGTACGAAAGGAGCTGGGTATATTAACCTCTGGTTTACCTGTTGTTTATGTGCCCAATATTAATTTAAGTATAATATTTTTTATATTATGCGGGGATGTTACTTTCACTAAAGTAAATTTATAGCATAGGCACGGCAGGAACGCTATGTTAGTTAAAGATAAGTGCTGAATGCATCTAGGCACGAAACTTACTTTAAGATATTCTTAAATATACGTAGTTGAACACTACGATTTTGCAAATGAAAACAAGATACTAATTAAATTTAGATCTTAAAGATGATAATAATTATTGCAATTAATAGGCTTTAGCTAAAAG
>Ga0209056_10000978_pt1 | contig 31660 bp, 29 predicted proteins | sample GraSoiAngelo_114_FD_185876 | JGI IMG/M metagenome (GOLD analysis project Ga0209056, IMG submission 185876) | Grasslands soil microbial communities from the Angelo Coastal Reserve, California, USA - 14_0903_13_40cm (SPAdes) (version 2) | ecosystem: Environmental > Terrestrial > Soil > Grasslands... | reverse complement strand
TGGAATACCGACCGAACTCATACGCGGTTCCGTGAAAGGCATTGGAGCCAGACTTGGTAACAAGGTTCACAACTCCGGCGGCTGCGCGCCCGTATTCTGCGGTGAAGTTGTTTGTCAGCACGCTGAATTCCTGTACCGAGTCGAGCGGAATGCTTTGTCCGACCGAGGCCACGAATTCGTCGTTATTACTCGCTCCGTCCAATAAGATGTTGGTTCCCGAGGAACGCAATCCGTTGATGACAAACCCTGCTCCCCGAGCTGTGTCTTCGTCCACGGCGACGTTGCCCGCAGTTCCGACGAGGTTATATGGATTCCGAGTCAGAAGGGGTAGATCTTGAAGGCTCTTCGCATCGATCACCTGACCCAAGGTCTGGGATTCGGTGTTGACCGCAACCGCGGTCGCAGTAACTTCAATGGTTTGGCTAATGTTTCCGACCTGGAGTCTTAGTTCCAAGGCTACTCTTCCGCCCGGAGCCAGGTCAACCTGCTCGCTGAGCTTAGTAAAGCCCGGTGCTTCCGCTAGAACCGCATACCTCGCCGGGAGAAGGCTAGTGACAACGAAGCCGCCATGGTCATCGGAAGCTGTTTCGCGCAAGGCGCCGGTTCCCAAGTTGCGGATGATGATCTTTGCCTTAGGTATCCCATTGCCTTGTTGATCGAGAACCGTACCGCTGATCTGGCCGGTTTCCGTTTGTGCCAAAGCTGTGCCTGTGAAGGCAAGCAGCAATGCCACAAAGGTCAAAATCAACGCTTTTCGCATGTTTGCGTATTCCTCCTTGAGGTGTTGCGTATTTCGAATTCTTCCGCTTTTTGTTTTGAAGGCTATCCCCGCTAAAATTTGCATACCCCCGCCGGGATCCGACCGTAACGTGATAATAAATTAAGCACATTCCAGGCCAATTTACGTTCAAATTTAACTTGTTTATTATCAGCGTATTAGGAGTATAAATAGGTGATTTCCCTGAGGTAATCTGCGGTTTTTGAGAGCGCTATATGGAATTTCATAAATTTCTGATAATTTCGAGTCTGTTATGTCGTAAAGCGGAGCGGGTTGGCAAATTTAGGAAGGGTGGGAGTTCGCGATTCGGGGAGAAATGGGCGGGATTGGCTGGCGTACGGACCTGCGGGGTGAGTGGGCGGACTGGAAGAAGTGGTAGCCTATCGGAGGCGGCCGGGGGGATCGGCGGGGGTGGGCATGGAGGCGGATTTGCCGCTGGTGGGGGGATTGGCAGAGACGTTTACGGGGGCGGGCTGGGGGATGCCGGCGCCGGCGTTTAGATCGGCGTGGTCCTTGGCGCAGGCGGGGCAGTAGCCTTTGCCGGTATCTTCGTCGCGCAGGCTGGCTAGTTCATAGCAGCCGCAGATGCAATCGCAGTAGCCGGTCTCAGACGCCGTCTTGATAGGAACGAGTGCCATAGCAGCCAGATAGTACGTTTTCGAGTCCATCAATGCAAGAGGGCAAGGGACAAGAGGCAGCACGCAGGGCGTGGCGAGGGCAAGAAATGGCGGCTGGCCTCGGAAGGCGAGCCCTACAAGATACGCAGAGAGCCAGCAGGGATACCGGCGCTACGCGATCGTCGCGGGCGGGATAGATGCGCGTGGGAACTCGGCTAGACCTGCAGGTTTTTCAGATGGGCAAGACGGAAAGGAGAGCCCAGGTTTTCTCTCAGTTCGAGCCAGTGCTGTTCGGGGATGGACATGAAGACGTCGACGACTTGGGGATCAAACTGGCTGCCGGAACAGCGCCGAATTTCCTCGCGGGCGTGTGACATCGGCAAAGCCCGGCGATAGGGGCGATCGCTGATCATGGCGTCGAGGGAGTCGGCGATGGTGAATATGCGCGCTCCCAGAGGGATTTGCTCGCCCTTCAGGCCGCGCGGATAGCCGGAGCCGTCAAAAAACTCCTGGTGGGCCAGCACGATCTCCGCGGCGTCGCGGAGAAAAGGGATGCGTGTCAGCATGTCGTATCCGATTTGGCAGTGTTCGCGCATTTTCCTTTTTTCCGCGTCATCCAGGGGACCGGGCTTGCGGAGAATGCTGTCGGGAATGGCCATCTTGCCGATGTCGTGGAGAAAGGCGGCGCGAGCCAGAACCGGGAGGTATGGGTCGGGCACAGGCATCGTTTTTGCGATGGAAATACAGAACGCGGTGACGCGTTGGCAATGGCCTTCCGTTTCTGCGTCTTTCAAGTCGAGCGCGCTACCCAAGGCCTCTAAGGTATCGTCGTAAGACTGTTCGAGCTGCGCCAGTGCGCCGGTAAGCTGCGCGGTGCGTTCTTCCACGAGTTGCTCAAGGTTGCTTTGGTAGCTCCGGTTTTCGATGACGAGACGCCTGTGCTGGAGCGCGCGGCCTACGCCGAGAAACAGCTGGTCTTTCTCGAAGGGCTTAAGGATGTAGTCATAGGCGCCGCGACGAATGGCTTCAAGGGCCGTTGAGATGTCGTGGATTGCGGTGACCATGATCACCGGGACTTCGGGATCGTACTGGCGCATCCATTCGAGCAGCTTGATGCCGTCCATCTCGGGCATGATCATGTCGCTCAGGACGAGATCGGGCGTGGATTTCTTGACCTGCTCCTGAGCCACGCGGCCGTTCTGCACGGCGGTGCAGCGATACCCTTTGGACTCGAGCATCGTCGAGACGACTTCTCGAATCGCTTCCTCGTCATCCACGACCAATATGTTTTCGATCTCCACGTCGGTTGGCTCCCCCTAGGCATTATATGTGACGGCACAAAGTAATGTGGGTACCCTTGTCCACTTAGAAAATAACGTGTTAGCGTCGGAGAAAGGCTTCCACTCGAGAATTTCAGGCCGTCCAGACCGAGTGTCGCGGAGGAAAAGCGGAGCGAGAGGACGGCAGTTCCGGCCGGGAGGCGGCGCAACGTGTTGGAGAATCAGGGCTTGCTCGGCATCGCGCTCTTCGAAGCGACCGCCTTCATTATCATGCTGGTCCTGTTTTTGCTTTTCCGGCGGGATCACAGCGTGGGCCATTTCCGGTTTTGGCTGGCCGGATGGTGCTGCCTCACTTTTTCATCGCTGTGCGAAGTCGCGTTCTTGGTTCGCCCAATACCCGCATTGAATCTGACTCTTCTGGCGGCGCAGGCAGCGGCGCTCCTCTTGTTTCTGGTTTGGGTCGTGCAGTGTGTTACAGGTTCGGACCGGCGTATCTCGTCTCTTCTACCGTTGATTGGCTTGGTTCTGGCAGGCATTTATTACGTGGAGCGCCAGGGCGCCCGTCATTTTGCTTCGCCGCATTGGGAAACCACCATTCTTGAGAGTGTCATCTGCCTGTTCGCGGGGTGGCTGATGTTAAGGCCAACGATGGCGCGGCGCGGGCACGGTGCGCAGCTGCTTGCAGGAATTTTTATGTTGAGTGGGTTGCACGGGCTGGACCGTCCGCTGTGGCCAGAAAACCCGCTTTTTTTGTTGCGCGTCGCCTTCGACCATTTATTGGGAGTGGCCCTGGGGATCTCGATGGTTGTCGTAGTTCTGGAAGGCGCGCGCACCCGCACCGAAGAACTCAACGATAAGATGCGCCGCTTGACGCTCCTGACAGCAGCGAGCACGCAAACGCTTTCCGTGCAGGAAGTGATCGACCGGGTGCTGGCAAATCTTGTCGAGAGCCTTGGGGCCACACACGGAATTATCCGGCTCATTGAAGGAGAAGGGAAATCGGCGCAGCTGACCGTGCGGGCTTCAGTTGGATTCGCGAAGGCGTTTCTGGCGCGGCACGCCAAAATTCCGGTCGCAGAATCCTGGGTACAGCAAATCCTGAAAGGAAACGTTCAGTTTGTACAAGCCGACGAAGAACAGGACATGGCCGCGCGGCAAAGAATTGCCGAAGCCGGATTGAAATCATTGGTGACGCTGGCGCTCCCGGGGAAAGAAGGGGCACTTGGAGTGATTGCGGTTGGGTCGACACGCGGAGTGAAGTTCCAGTCGGACGAGCTTTCTTACTTGCTGAACATCGCCAACCTGTTGGGAATGACGCTGCAGAACGTCCGTTTGTTCGAGCAGGTCAATACGGTTCAGCAACAGTGGGAGTACACGTTCGACTCGATCGGTGATCCAATTTTAGTTCACGATGGGCAGGGACGCATCCTGCGAAGCAATCAGCGGCTCAGCCATTTGCTGGGGCGTGAAGGCGGTGGGCTGGTTGGGCGGAGCGTGACAGAACTTCTGCCCGGTAAGAATTCCCCTTACAAGATTTGCCCGTACTGCGAGGGACTTGCCGGCGAAGGTGACGATCCTGATCCCTGGTTGCAGGGCTACTTCTTGTCGTCGAACTCCACGTTTGCCGATCCAAGCGGACGCCAACTGGGGACGGTGCACGTCCTAAAGGACATCACCGACCGGAAGCGCGCGGAAGAGAAATACCGGACCCTCGTTTCGAGCGTACAGGAGGGCGTGTTTATTTCCACGCCGCAGGGACGTTTTCTCGATTTCAACGAGGCGCTTCTCCGCATGACCGGCTATGAGACGCGCGAAGAATTGATGGCGATCGACATTCCGGGCGCGTTCTATGGCAACCAGTCGGACCGCGAGAGGCTGAAGAAGCTGCTCGACCAACACGGTTCGGTGGCCGATTTTGAATTTGAAATGCGGCGCAAGGACGGTGAAGTTCGCATGATGCTGGAGTCGTCGATCGCCGTGCGGGATGCGGCGGGGAATGTCACCGCGTATCAGGGATTTATTCTCGACATCACCGAGCGGAAGCAAGCGGAGCATGAAATACGGCGGCGCAACCGCGAACTCCTGGTGCTGAATTCGATCGCCCAGACGCTGACGGAATCGCTCGACCTCAGCGATTCGCTGCATCGTACCCTGCGCCAGATGGCGGAGCTCTTCAAACTGGACGTTACGTCGCTCTACCTTTTTGATCAAGAGGGCACGCAGCTGCGGCGAGTCGCGGCGGTGGGCCACCGTTCGGAGCATTCACGGCATTTTCCTCCGGTGGCCGTGAAACTTGAGTTGATGCAGCATATTAAGGCGGTGCATGCGACATTTCTTTCCACGCAGGGATTGCCGCTGCCGCCTGTTTTTCGAGAAATGCAACAGAAAGAAGATCTGGTTGTCGCCTACATCGTGATTCTTTGGTCGAAGGATCGCGTCATCGGCGGACTCCTCGTCGGCAGCCGCACGCCCCGTGAATTCTCTCCCGCCGACATGAACTTGCTCATTGCCGTGGGCAGTCAAATCTCCAGCGCCATTGAGCGTTCGATTCTCTACGAAGAAACGCGCCAGGCGTACGAAAATCTGCGCCGCACCCAGGAACAGCTACTTCACAGCGAGAAGCTCGCGGCGGTGGGACAGCTCATCTCGGGGGTGGCGCACGAACTAAATAATCCGCTTACGGCCATTCTGGGCTACAGCCAGTTGTTAACCTCCAGCGGGCAAATGGGGCAGCAGGGAATCGAGTACGCAGACAAACTCTACAAACAGGCGCAGCGCACGCACCGCATCGTACAAAACCTCCTGAGCTTCGCACGGCAGCACAAGCCGGAGAGGGTTGCAGCAAGAATTAACCAGATCCTGGAAGACACGCTGGCGCTTCGCGATTATGACCTGCGCATGAGCAACATCCGCGTCCACCTGGACCTGGCGCCGGATCTGCCGGTCACCGCCGCGGATCCTTATCAGTTGCAGCAGGTCTTTCTGAATATGGTGAACAACGCAGTGGATGCGATCCTGGAGCAATCCAAAGACGGCGACCTTTGGGTACGCACGGGAACCAATGGCGACCGCATCTCTATCGAGTTCACAGACAGCGGTCCCGGCGTGCAGGACGCTTCCCGCGTCTTCGATCCCTTTTACACGACCAAACCTGTTGGCAAAGGAACGGGGCTGGGATTAAGTATTTGTTACGGAATTATCACCGAGCACGGCGGAACAATCCGGGTCAGGAATATCCCAACGCGCGGCGCATCGTTCACCATCGAATTGCCCTTTCAAACCACGGTGTCAATGCCGACGTTCGCGCCGGCGCAAGCGACGGCCAGCGGGAGGGAAGGGCGAATTCTACTCGTGGATCAGGACGAGTCCGTCCTGGAGGCCGTCGGAACGATTCTGAGGGGACGCGAGCATCGAGTTCAGACGGCGAGGGACACGCAAGAAGCGCGGACTTTGCTTGAGAAAGTGGATTTCGATTTGATCGTCGCGGATGTGGAAGTTCTCGATACTGCAAACGGAGACCACCTGGAAAAGTGGCTGTCGCAACATAAGCCCGCTCTAAATCGCAGGGTGATCTGGATGTGCGCCGTCGCTTCACCGGGAAACGCGGGGGAGAAAGGCGCCGGTGTCGGCCGTCACGTCCTGCAGAAGCCTTTTAAGGCAAACGAGTTGCTTGCCGCTGTGGACGAGATTCTGCTAAGCAACGTGGGGGCCACGCCCATCGAGCGATGACGCCATCTCAGCAGCGAGCGCGGCGCGTTCTCCGAGTTCATTCATGGCTATTTCCATTCGAACGCTCAAACCGCTGACAAGGTCGCTCAAGCCATCCAGTCCTAGAATCGGGATCAGCCCCGCACGCAATTGCAAGCGAACCATCTGATAGTGCCAGGCAAACACTACCGTCAGACGAACCCTCTCAAATTCATGCAGCGGTACCACTTCCGGCGAAAGCCGGGCGATTATCCTTGCCGTCCGCAATAGACTTTGGAAATCGTCGCGTACTGCAGCAAGATAAACCAGGGCGACGCGGCGGCGCTCCTGCCGCACGCGCCTCGCCACGAAAGCTGGTGCTTTCCGGGAAATATAAAGCCTATCGGTCTCTGCAAGAGCTTGCCTTATCTGCGGCAAATGACCGACATGCCCGCGTCCACACTCCTCGAGAGCTCTAGCTGTTCTTTCCTGTTTGCCGCTCTTTCGTGCCGCCCACACGAACAGCAACAAGAGAATGCCAACCAGCCCGAAGAAAGCGTAAAAAGACAAGCTCAAGATCTATTTGCCTCCACACGCCAGAATTGGCTCAGCTGTTCATTCAAAGCCTTGAGGCGATAATTGATCTCCGGCACGAGAGCGTGATACGCACCTTTGGGAATCAATTCCGGTTCCAACGGAGTCTCGGGCTGCTCCTCGCGGACGGCCCAAATCCAAAGAAGCAAACTTGCGATAAACGCCAGCGTGCCGAGCAGATTCCAGAGCGTTGCGTAGGAGTGCAACCAATTCTCCAAGATCGTGTTGTTCAAGACAGAGAAACATGAAAAGAGGAAAAGACCGATGGACAAGTAAAGAACTGTTGGTTCCACGATGATCTCGTAGTATTTCACGAATAGAAACAGAATGACGATCGCGACGGCAATTGCAAGTTCGAGTCCGCGGTCGGCATTCAAGACAGCTTGTGGCCAGTTTAGTCTGGAAACCGCCCAAGCGTAGACCAGGACGAGACCGGCAATAGCGAGGAGCATGCGCCAGGCCAGCGCCCAGATGCCGCGATACTTTGCCAGCACTCGCCGGCAAATCTCAGCTACGGCGAGCGCTCGAGCGGTGATGACCAAACCCTGTATCCCCCACGCGATATTACTCGCAGTACGGGAATCAAATCCCCAGACTCTGTAAGTCGTGAAGAGAAGCGGGCTCTGCAAGAGGGCAATCAGTACGTAGCCGGACAGGTATGGGTACACCCGATGATTCGCGCGGTAGAGGAGCAAGGCAAAGAGTCCCGCCATGAGCAGAACGGCAAGCGCCCAGAGCCCGTTTTCAAGAGTGACGATCTTGGCCATTCCGGGCGCATCTTAGCACGTTTGCAACTGTCTAGAACATAGTTAACGCGATCCGAGAAATGGCCCCCAGGTAGTAAGACGGCCGGAGCCACTCCGGCCGTCACACAGATTAGAAAACACTCATGCTGCGAAATCTAGATAACCTGATTTTGGCGGAATGGGCGGCGGCAGCGGTGCACCATCCGCCCGGAGCGTCCGGTCGATGCCAGCCAAGTGGTTGACTGAGTGAATAACGGGAAGTACGATCAAAGCTGCCAAGGCGGAAACTGCCAGGACTAATGTTGTCTTTTTCAAGGGCATGGCCCTCCTCGTGATAATCATGAAGAGGGGGCCACTTGGGCAGGGATCTGGGTCTCAAAACGTTCTGTCTACGGAACACACGGCCGCATGAGAACGCTGACGCAACTCCAGCAAAACCGCAAAATCGTTCAGGATTTCACGCTAACTACACTGGCGGGGATTCCAGGACTCCTGGCGCGTCTGATGTATGTCGCTTCCTTGCGGGATCTCTCCAGCGGCCGGTACGAACACGCGGGGCTGGCCGCGCTGTATCCGGATGAAGCGCTACAGCAGGCCATCGGACTCTGCCATGAACAGGTTTTTGAAAGGTTTCTCGAAACGCCGCTTTCCGTTCAGCAACAAGACTTACGAACTTGCCTGTCCACCATGCAGGGGGGATTGCAGAGCGCGATCATTCACTGGCGCAACATGGAATCGTACCGCGTTCTAATGCCGGAGCAGTCGCCGGACTACCTTAAGGAGCTTTTCTGTTCGAATCTCCGCGTGCTGCTTGAAATTCTGCAGGAGGAATGCACCCAGGCCCGTTCAACCGCGTGACCACGCCGGTCACACGGCCCACAACTTCCGCCTCTTCCGGCACGCGCCATGTTTCAGGCAGGCAATGAGAAAGCGGGTGCGGCTGCATCACGAGCCGCGCACCATCCTGGTGGAACCATCCACAGCGGTAGCCATTGCGTACTTCGACGAAGTACATAGGGCGGTCATGTTCGGTAGTCCAGTCACTGTCAATCTTGCGCATCGATACATCTACGAGCACGATGCTGCCTGGCCGCAGCAGCGGCACCATGCGCCGGTCCGACGTCCCAATATAGCCATATACGTGATGGCTATCGCCATTTGTAAGAACGCCCTCAAAGTGGCCCCATTTCTCCACCATGCGCGACAAAAACTCCGTGCGCCGCGGATCGAAGGCGGGATCAAATCTCATGGGGATCCGTAGGGAGGCCGGCGGTGCCATTAAATGGGTTTGCGGAGATGGGATCGTGGTTCCGTCATTGAAGCACTCATCAATCGGAATGTCGTACCATCGCAAGATGTCGTGCGGATTCAAATGGTAAACAACGGCAAGCGTATAGAGTTTGTGCAAGCCGGGTACAACTCCCCGGTTTTCGATTTCCGCCAACCGGCTGATGTGCAATATGAATTCGGAACGCCCCCGGCGCGCTGCCAGCTCGTAGCTCGCGCTCTCCACTTCTCGATAGGTCAGTCCGAGTCGCTCGCGGGCCTGCCGCAGACGAAGACCAGGATGCATGTATACCCCAACAGAGAGATAACTGCAGTGGTCGGATTATAGCAGCATTACCATCTTGTTAAGGATTCGGAACAAGCCGCCCGGATTGGGGAGAACATTCCTCTTTCCGAGTTGCCTGCTACTTGGTCATACTCTTAAAGAACATGGCTTCTCAAGTGAAATTCATCCCTTTCAGACTCTATGTTCTCTTCTTGGGCGCCGTCTGCCTCTTCAACACGACTCGTGTGCGCGGGCAGGCAGCGGCTGTCGCTTCCCCTTCCGGGGATGCCAAGGTCACATCGGATGCCGAATTTATTGCTGCCGCCGACGAAGTTCTCAGCAAGATGAGTGAGATTACCGGCCTGAAGCTGCGCACACCCCTGAAGAAATCCTTGCGTGCGCGCGAGGAGATTCGCGCGTATGTCATCAAGCAGATGAATGAAGAGAAAACGCTCGCTGAACGCTACGCCGGCGCGCGCAGCGCGGAAGCATTCGGCTTGATTCCCAAAGGCTTCGACCTGGACGCCTTTATGGTAAACGTGCTTACGGAACAGGTAGAGGGGCTCTACGATCCGAAGACGCGGGAGTTTTATATCGCGGATTGGAGCCCGCTCTCGGAACAGCGCATGGTGATGGCCCACGAATTGACCCATGCCCTGGAGGATCAACATTTTCAGATTGAGGTGTGGCTGAAGGTGGCCCGTCCCAACGAAGATGCCGAGCTGGCGCGCGATGCCGTGTTGGAAGGCAGCGCGATGGTCGCCATGATCGACTACCTCATGCTCGGCACGGGAAGATCCCTCAAGGATCTCCCGGAATTTGATCCGTCCATGTTAATGGGCGATCTGGGCAGCTCGCCAACGCTTCAGAAGGCGCCTCCCTTCATCAAGGATGCCTTGATCTTTCCGTATCTGGGTGGTTTAACGTTTTCGGCGGCAATTCTGAAAGATACCGGATGGTCGGGACTTCCCGGTCTGTTCGAGAGGCCACCCGTTTCCACACAACAAATTCTCCACCCCGCGCTCTATCGCTCCGGCAGAGTTCCACAGGGCGTCACGTTGCCGCTTCTCGAGAAATTGCTCGGCAGCGGCTGGTCAAAGCTCGACGAAAACGTAATGGGCGAGTTCGGTTGGAAGGAAGTCCTGAAGCAATTCCTTGACGACACGCGCGCGAAAACCCTTGCAGCTGCCTGGGGTGGCGACAAGTATGCGCTGTACGAAGAGAAGCAGAGCAAGCGAATTGTGCTTGTTACGCGGCTGCGCCTGGACAGTGAAGAACATGCAACGCGTTTCTCCGGACAGTACTCAGAGGCGCTTGAAAAGAAATACTCGGACCGTTCGAATCTGTTCCGCCGGCCAAAGTTCTTTTCCTTTGATGGCCCTGATGGCGGCGTTTTCCTGTACTGCTTCGGAGCCGAGTGCGTGACGATGGAAGGCACGACGCGCAAGGTGTTTGACGGCCTCACGAAAGCGATCGACTGGCCGATGGCGCCACAGCCGTCGCAACGGCTCGAGTCTACGGCTCCCGCGAAGACCACCATGATCTTTGGATTCGCAGAAAACAATTTCGCGGCAAGCGACGTAGCTCTAAGTCTTCAATTTTTTCAGAGCCAGGGATTCTTAATCCGCACGGCGAACGACGAGAAGCGTCAAATCGTCCGTTTGCTTCAATCCCTCCCTAAAGATCGAGAGGTCTTCGAGACATTTGGAGATTAGCCCATCAGGTTCTATCCCAGTGTGCCGCGCCGCCAGAGTGCGGATTCGCTCGAGACCATACTCTTGGCCTGCGAGATTTCGTGCTTCCGTCAAACCGTCGGTATAGAGAAAAAGGGTGTCACCCTGAGACAACGTGAGCCGATGGACCGGGAATCGTGTGTTACAGAACATTCCCAAAGGCACTCCCGTGGAATCCTTCGGCGTCGCTCCGTCACGATGGATGTGAAGTAAAGGGAGATGGCCCGCGCTTACAAATTCCACCGAACCATCGTGCGCAGCTCGTCCTACGACGAGAGTCGCGAATTGTCCGGCAAGAGTGCTTTCGCAGAATATGCGGTTGGCGTCTTCTACCATGTGATCGAGTGGGAGGCCGGCCTCGGCGAGGCTGCGAAATGTGGCATGGAGATGGCTCATGAGCATCGACGCAGCAACACCCTTGCCGGAGACATCCCCGATCATAAAGAGCAGGCCGCCTTCTGCTTCAAGGAGGTCGCAGTAATCGCCGCTCACCATCCCGGCGGGTTGATAGTGATAGCGAACGCCCCAGCCTGGCGGCGCCAGACTAAGCTTCGGCAAGAGCCTTCGCTGGATGCGTGCGGCCAGGGAAAGGTCACTCTCCAAGGCTCGCTGCTCGGCACTCGTAAGATGATCGAGGCAGAACCGCACCAAAGGATCGGCCAGCAGGCGCTCCGCTTCGATGGAATCGTGGCACTTCTCACAGAGCCCGAATGTCCCCTGATCGATTCGGCTCAGCGCCGCATCCACAGCCGTCAGCAGTTGCGAAAGAGAAGCATCGGCGGCGGGCGAATGCAAAGCCGCGTGAAGGCGCTCGCGGCGCTGTTCCAGTTCGGTACGCAGATACGCTTGTTCGGCAGTGGCCATACTACCTCCTGCCATAGGTTGCTGTTTTGCGGCTGAACTTTCCATCCGATTTCCTCCTTTGAATTGAGGGACAGGGGAAAAGGGTTAACGGTGTCGGTATCGGCTCTCCGCTTCCGTTTCACCGGTGGAGCGTGAAAGAGCAAGCGGCCTTGCCAAGCCGTCGCTGATTGGCATCTGATGCTGCAAACGTGCAATCCGATGCAAGAATTTTTGCTCCAGCCATGTGGAACGAGCAGCGAGGAATGGATCGCGCGAGGCACTGCGCTGACACCTGAGTTTTGCCAGACCAAGCTGCGCGAATTCCGCCGCGCGGCTCAGATTCCTGGCGTGGCGTTCGAAGTGGATGGCAAGCTGCTCGCAGGCGTAGATCCCGTCTTGGGGATCGGCAACAATCTCCTGCCAGATTTCAGCGGCGCGTTCGTGTTCGCCCCTGCGTTTCGCCATCAGCGCGAGCTCGCGGCGCGCTTTTGGGCGAAACTCAGCCGGGAGTCCGATCTCTAACGCTTGAGAACACGCCAAATGTGCGCGGTCGGTCTCTCCCCGGCGTTGCAGAAATCTTGATAGGCCGAAAAGATCGAGGCTTTGAGTCTCCGCCGCGGCGCCCGGTTCGGAAAGCAAGGTGTTGATTTTGCCGAAGAGAGCGGCGAGGCCGCGTAAATCCATCTGGTTGTGCCGCACAACTCCTGCAAGGGGCTCCATGGGGCCGCCGCGCAGGTAGTCAAAATAAAATTGTGGGATCAGCGCTGACGAGACGTCATCATCGCGGCGCCAGCCAAGCCTTGGCACGTCGAGGACGTGGCGCTCCAGTTCGACGAGGCGGACGGAGCCGAGCCGAAGCTTCCAGAGAGCCCGCGCCGGATGTAGCAAATCGAGATGCGCCGCCAGTTTTGGCACGGCGATGGAGCGCGTCATCGTGAAGCGGCTCTCCAGGAGCGGCCAATCGAAAGATTTTCCATTGAAGGTGACGAGGACCGGGCGTTCGGCGAGACGCCCGCAGAGCTCATGAAGAAGGGAATGTTCTTCGGAGAAATCGCGCATGAAGAATTGCTCGACCTGCAGGCCGCCGGCATCCCACCAGGCCAGGCCCACGAGAAACGCGTAGGTTCCCGTGCCTCCTGAAAGCCCCGTCGTTTCGGTATCCAGGAAGAGCCATTTTTCCGGATCTGTTAACGCCGCGCGCGTTCTGCGGGAGAGCGATTCATCGCGTGATCGAGAGAGCAAGTCGAGCGAGGCGGAGGAAGCTTCCAAATATTCAGGCGTGGAAAACCAATTGCGGACCGAAAGATGTTCACCGAAATGATTCTTGGCAACACCCGCGCCGAGCAGGCGCGCGAGGGAGTCTTCCTCGTCTGGGGCTCTAAGGGCGGTGGGCCTCGCCGCCACGGGGCGCGCGGGTTTCAGAGCGGAGAGTCTCGAGAATTTGTCGGCGATCGCAGCCATCTAGGCACACAAGTGGTCGAGAATCGCGAGGGCCGCTTCTTTTGCGCGCGGGGCAAGATCACCTGCGGGGCCCACACACGATGGGCAACCCTGTTCGCAGCCACAGGAAGAGATTAGCTCGCGCGTCTTCTGGACGAGCAGATGGTGTGTTCGAAAAAGCGGCTCGGAAAAGCCGATGCCACCAGGGTAGGCATCGAAGAGATACAAATTTGGCTCGAAGAATTCCTTCGTGTTGGCGGAGATAACATCTTCCATGCGGGATGGAGTGAAATCGCGGCTCGAGAGCGGATCGAGTGAAGGGACAGACTGGAATGTCTGTCCCACCGAAGCATCGGGAGGACGCTCGCCGATAGCGGTGCCGAGGTCACGCCGGTCGCACATGAGGAGGAACGTGGCTACGGATTCGAGCGCGTGCAGCAAACCAAACATCCCACTCTGGCGCTCGCTCACAGAGAAGGGAAGTGATTGGAGCAGCGGGCGCTCCAGCGTGATCCAGTAAGACGTCGTGTGCATTTCGTTTTCGGGAAGTTCGAGCTTGCCGTCGCCGATGTTTTCGTTGGTGAAGAATTTGATTTTCTTGAAGCCGACGACTTGGGAGCGAACGAGGACATCGCCGTGCGCCCGCGCTGCAGGGACCTCTCGATGGGATTCACTCACGCGTGCTTGCTCGGCAATCTCCAGGGCACGGACTTGCGTGTGTCGAACCGCATCGGTGTAGTAGTCGACGTCGACGTGCTTGACGTAGGCCTTGCGCTCTTTGAAATCGAGATGCTCGACGTGGTGCTGCTGGCCGCCGTGAAGGTAAATGGCTTTTTCGTGAAGGAAGACCAGCGCACTTGGAAAATCGATTTCGCCGATGACGTTTGGCGCGCCGGTGATATCGATGATCACAAAATTGTCGCTGGTCACCGAGCGCAGGCTGATGGTATCGGCGGGATAGGCTTCCTGCGTCCAGTGGTAGTTTTCGCCGGCGAGATGCAGAAAACCGGCCTCGGCGAGCCTTGCGCACAGATCGGGCAAATCCGCATCGCCGAATCTTTCGCCCGGGGCGATGGGCAATTCGAACGCGGCGCATTTCAGGTGGTTGATGAGGATTTCAAGATTATCTGGCTGGATGAACGCGTGCTCGGGAGTGTTGCCGAAAAAATAGTCCGGATGGCGCACGATAAACTGATCGAGTGGCGCGGAGGACGCGACCAGCACGGCGCAGGAACTTCCGCCGCGGCGTCCGGCGCGCCCCGCACGCTGCCAGGTAGCGGCGATGGTGCCGGCGTAGCCGGCCATGACGACGGTATCGAGCGAGCCGACATCAATGCCTAGCTCGAGCGCACTGGTCGAAACCACGCCGCGAATTTTTCCATCGCGTAGGCCGCGCTCGATTTCGCGCCGCTCGTTCGGCAAGTAGCCGCCGCGGTAGCCGCGAATGGACTCCGGTTTTCCCGGAGGTTGTGGATTGGCCTGCTGCAAATAGGTAAGAAGGACTTCGGTGTGCAAGCGGGAATTCGCGAAGACCATCGTTTGCAGATCGCGATTCAGAAATTCCTGCGCCACGCGCGAGGATTCATTGATGTAGCTGCGGCGGATGCCAAGAGCGCGATTGACGACAGGTGGATTGTAGAAAACAAAAGTTTTTTCCGCTGCAGGCGCGCCGTTGGCGTCCAAAACTTCGACGTCCGATTCGAGAAGCCGCCTTGCCAGCTCTCCGGGATTGGCAATTGTGGCGGAGCAGCAAATGAATTGCGGGTCGCGGCCGTAGAAGCGCGCGATGCGGCGGAGACGCCGGAGCACGTTGCACAAATGGCTGCCAAAAACGCCACGATAGGTGTGCAGCTCGTCGATTACAATGTAGCGCAAATTTTCGAAGAGGCGCGTCCAGCGCGTGTGGTGCGGGAGGATCCCAGTGTGCAGCATGTCCGGGTTGGTCAGGACGACGTGGCCTTTTTCGCGAATGGCTTTGCGCGCGTCGGCGGGCGTGTCGCCGTCGTAGGTGAAAACGCCAAAGCAGTTCTCCAGGCGCTGGTTGAGATCGTAGAGTTCTGCGAGTTGGTCCTGCGCGAGGGCCTTCGTTGGAAAGAGATAGAGCGCGCGCGTATCTGAGTTCTCGAGAATGGCATTCAGGATTGGCAGGTTGTAGCAGAGCGTTTTGCCAGAAGCCGTGGGCGTGACGATGACCACATTCTTGCCGGCGTGAACCGCCTCCGCCGCCGCAGCCTGGTGCGTATAGGGGCGGCGAATGCCCTTGGCGGCGTACGCGGAAACGAGGTTCGGATGCACCCAGGCCGGAAATTCTGCCCATTGCGCCTCGCGCGCAGGAAAATGGCGGACTGCGGTGAGTACCTCGCCGGTATGATCGCGCGAGGCGAAGGCATCCAGGGCCTCATGGACGGGCGTGACTGCTGTCGAAATGCCAGCTCTTCGGACGGCAAGCGATTCCGGCATCAAAAGCCCCTTTCATTGAATTCGCCTTTTATTCGCCAAGGCTACCATGCGGCGTATTGCGGTGCAAGACAGAAAATGCACGGATTTTACGCAGAGCGCACACAGTCCACAGAATTCAAAGACATCCCGAGGGAAGAGGGGCAGTTTTCTATTCGGCAGCTTTGGCGGCGAGCACTTCAATCACGGCGATATTGGGAAGGAGGTCGGGAGGGAAGTGGTGGCGTGTCTGCAGATAGGCAGGCGCATTGTAGGAGATCCAGACTTTGCCGGCGGCGTCCTCGGCGACGAGGATTTTGAGCGGGAGGTCGAGAGCGGAGCTGGGCGAAGCGAGCATCAGCGGTGTGCCGGCCTTGGGATTGCCGAAGATCAGCAGCTTGGTGTTTGGCATTTTCAGGCCGGCGCTTGCGGCTTCGCCGCTGTGGTCGACGATGGTGAAGAGCTTGACGCCTTTGGCTTGCAGGATGGATTGCAGTCGGGCGACGGTTTCGTCGACGGAATGATTGCTGGCAGTGCGAAGAATGCCGCTCTCTGGAATCGCCATGGAAGTCTCCTGAGATTTGGAAGCATTATTCTGGGCGAGGGGTCGCACGGAAATCAGATAAACCGCCATGGCCACTCCAAGGATGGCGAGGACCAGCGCGGCCGTGATGGCCAGCGCCGAAGGGCGCGAGAGCAAGGCTCCGGGCCGCTGGAGCTGCTGCAGCAGCCGGCGGTAACGGACAAGCGAAAGCAGACAGACCAGCACACCCAGAAAAATCAGCGCGGTACCTAACCACAGGGAGAGGCCGTATGATCGCGATGGAAGATTGGGCTGATTGAGGTTGAATTCCCGCAAGAAAATTCCAAAGCGGGCGAGGACGAAGCCGAGGCCCATGAGAGCGAGTCCGGTGCGAATCCAGGCGAGAAAGGTTCGCTCGACGGCGAGAAAGTCGCGGGGAGTGGCTGTGGACTCGTCGGGCATGGCGAAGGTTTGAACCGGACTCTTAGCGAAGCCGCAGAATCAATATAGCACCGATGATGAAAAGGAGCGCGGAGGCGCCGAAAGCGGTTTGGACGTTGAAGGCGCTCCAGAGGAATCCCACAAGGAGGCTGGACAGGAAGTCGCCGACGGCATTGACCGCGGCGAGGGTGCCGAAGGCCATGCCGTGCTGCTCTTTGCGGACAAGCTCGGCGGAAAGAGAGTCTTCGAGCGCTTCTTCCGTGCCGACGTAAACGCCGGCGAAGACAAAGATCACCGCCAGCAGCCAAAGCGATTGTGTGCCGGTGCAAAGAAGAATCGCAGTGACTCCGGCGAGACCATAACCTGCTGCGAGGACGACTTTGCGGCTTGGAACATGGTCGCTCAACCAGCCGCTGAGATACGCTGAGCACGCATAGAAGACGTTGTGCAACACGTAGAGGCCGACGGCAATGCTCGCGGCGCGCGCCATGCCGTGCACTGGCGCCAGCATGCGCGAAGCGTAGAGGATCAGCAGGGAGTGCGAGAAATCGCCCGCGCCGAAAATGCCGACGCCCAGCAGCAGGCGCCGGAAGGGAATCGGCAGCGCTTTGAGGTCCAGTAAGAAAGTGCGCTGAGGCCGCGCCGCGATGGGCCGCTCGCGCACGAAGATCCAGAAGATTGCTGCTGCGACCATCCCGGGGAGGAGCGTCCAGAGGAAAACTTTGCGATAGGAATGGTTGGTCGCTTCTAGCAGCCAGAGAGCCGTAAGTGGGCCAGCGATCGCGCCCACCGTGTCCATCAATCGTTCGAAACCGAAGGCGCGGCCGTAAGCGTTCGGTGGCACATCCGCCGCAAGCAGTGCTTTCTTCGCGGGCGAGCGAACGCCGCGGCCCAACCATGCCGCGGATCGCGCCAAAAGCACATGAGACGCGTGCGCGGCGAACGCGAATGATGCCGTCGAAATCGCCGTGAACGCATAGCCGAAGACGGCGAGAGGCTTGCGGCGTTTCAGGCGGTCCGTGTAGTGGCCGGCGGCGAGTTTGGTGAAGCTGGAGAGGCCGTCGGCGATGCCCTCGATGGCGCCGAGCCACACCGGCCCTGCGCCGATGGTCGCCAGAAAGGCAGGCAGCACTGCGGTCGCGATCTCGTGGCCCCAGTCGCTGAAGAGGCTGGTGAGTCCCACTCCGAGGACGGTGCGGTTCAGCCAGGATTGTTCTTGGGGAGCGTCGGCCATGAAGAGATTCTGCGGTAGCGGACTATTTGGGGTTAGTTCCCCCGCATGCCCAGTGCTTCTCCGCTTCTTTCTCTTCCGCTGGTGATTTCATACCCTTTAAGATCACCGAGACATCGGTGATCTTTTTCGCCACAAACTTATATCGATAACCATTGAGGTGGCCATGGGTACTACCGCTCATGAAAGTTCCGCTGACTGTGAGATTGATGATGCCTGCGCCTTTGGGAGCGCGCTTCAGCGCCTTCTGAGAAGCGTCATCTATGTCGGCAGGTATCTCGAGCCAGGCCTTGCCTTTGTCCAAGCAGTCAAGGCAGTAAAGTTCCTCCCACTCAAATCCATAGCGGTGCGTAGCGCGAATGGTGACTTCCTTCCCGTTGACCTTTCCGGGATTTCGGACTAGATCACAGAAAGAAATTCTCGCGTCCGAGTCCGCAACTGACTCTGACAGGAAAAGGATGAGTAATACCCGACTTAGAATTCTCATCGTCATCTTTATACACTGCTCCAAGGCAAGAGTTGCGTTATTTTTTGGCGGCCCGGTAGAGGATGACGCGGACTTTCTCAAGGGTGATGAGGCCGCCTTCGACCATTTCGTCGAGGCGGGGAAGAATTTTCTCGATGCGCTCGGTGGATTCAATGACCTCGAGCACGATGGGCAGGTCCTGGGACAAACGGAGAATCTTGTCGGTGTGATAGACGCTCGACCCGCCGTAGCCCGCCACGCCGCGCAGCACGGTCACGCCGGAAAAGCCGTCTTTGCGCAGCATCTCCACAATGGCGTCGTAGAGCGGCTTTCCGTGCCATTTGTCCGATTCGCCGATGTGGATGCGCATCAGGGTGCGCTCACCTTCGAATTTTTCGTGTGTCATGGGTGAACCTCGTGATTCGTGACTGGTGACTTGTGACTGGTGACTCGTGAACCCAGGCTTACCGTCGGGCTCTCAAAACTTGTTTGCCAGGCGAATTCCGGCGACGCTCAGGAGGAGGCCGGCGACGACGCTTGCGCCCACATAAGCTGACGCGCGGAGCCACGCGCCTTCTTCCAGCAATTTTGCCGTCTCCCAGCCAAAGCTGGAAAACGTCGTGTAACCGCCGAAGAAACCAACGGCAATGGCCACGCGCCAGTCCGGAGAAATCACCATGTGATTCATCGTGAATTGCCCGATCAAGCCCAGGAGGAAACACCCCGACAAATTAACCACCAACGTGCCGTAGGGAAAGGTGCTCCCCAGACGAATTTGCACGACGCCCTGAAGGCCGTAACGCGCAAGCGTGCCAATCGCGCCAAAGATCGCAATCAGTGCAATACGCAATGCTGCTCCAATCCGCGGCCCGGCTGGGCGCACCAGAGAATACCTTGCGACCTATTAAGCAAAAAACTCCTGGAGCCGCTAGGCTGCCAGGAGTCATCAGCCCCGGCAAAAATCGCCGGGGCGGTTGTGGCGAACTCCATCGCCATCCGAAAGTCACGTCAGTCTAACATTTTCCCGCACTGCTGGAAGGCCAATTCAACGGCTCGGTCCATCGCCGCAAGCGGAGACTTAATCGTTTTTCCGTGACCGACGGCAAGACGGGCTGGTTTCACGTTATGGAGTTTCCGAGCGCTCTCGGCGGCCAATTCGCGATTCCAGGAGAACATCCAAGGGAACGGAAAATAGAGTTTAAGTACGCCGGCGGCAACCACGCCAGTCTGGGTTGTAAACGCATCGCCTGCCAACAGGGAACCATCCCTGACATCCAGATACGCCATGTGGCCCGGCGTGTGTCCGGGGGAGGAGATAGTTTGCAGAGAGCCGACACGGTCGCCATCGTTGAGGCAACGGTTCGGCCGAGATTTCACGCCTGGGAAACCAAGAAGTTTCTTACCATTTTCGCCAGCATCCAATGTGAAGTCACCAGTCAACAAGCGAGATTCACGTTGCCCAACGAAGAATTCGCTTGCCGGAAGCTCGCGGAGGAGCGCGTCAACAGAGCCCACATGATCAATATGAGCGTGTGTCAGAACGATTCGGCAGATCGTCGAATCCAAAGCGCTTGCTGCTCGGAGTATCCCAACTGTTGAGCCGGCGAGACCTGTATCAACCAGAGTGAGGCCGTCCTCTTCTCTCACCAGAAAGCAATTAACCATGCCAAAGCGAGTCAGACGAAAGAGGCTTTTTGATTCTTGAATCAGGTTCACGAATGTATTCCTGCCCACTAGGGCTTCGAACGCGCCGCAGTCATTGGAACTGGTGCGGCCCTTTTGAGCAAGACGATTTTTCCAAATCCCCCGCCCGTGCAACGAACCCTCTTTCACACTATCGGAAATGAAAGCGGTAGCGAAGCTCTCCGGTGAATTGCCGGGGATAATTCCAGTGCGTCCCGCCGAGTGTATTCGCGCTGTCGAGCAGGTAGTGCGAATCGCTGATGTTCTGCGCGGTGAATGACACGCAGAAACGCTCGCCGAAGGATTTTCCGAGCGAGAGCGAAAACTCCGTGTGGCCGGGTCGATGGTTGGGGCCATCGCCGTCGAGGAATCCGGATCCGTAGCTCAGATTCCCGGACGCGAACGTGCGCCACGGCAAAGTGCCGTGAAAGCCGATGCCAAGCGTATCTCGCTGGTCGTGGTCGAGGAGAAAAAATCCTTGGTCCGGCGGTGTGAAATCGGTGAGGCCACCCGTGACCGCTCCGGAGCCTTCCACGAACTGATGGGAATAGGTCAGATAAACCTGGAGGCGATTCGCGATGCGCGGTGAGCGCGTGGTCAGTTCCCAACCGTGAATGCGGGCACGATCGATCGTCAGCGGAAAGAATATATTGGCATTGCCGAGCACCTCATGATCGAAGAAATTCCGAACGTGCGTCTGGAAATTGGAAATATCAAACTCCCAGCGGCGGATGGGAATGGTCAGGCCGAATTCGCGCTGTTCGTCCCTTTCGCCGCGCAGCGGCAAGAAGTCAAACCCCTGATCGATGGCTTGCTGCAAGAGCGGTCCGGAAACCGTGAGAAGAGGCGGAGCCTGATAGTAGCGGCCGTAGAAGGCGCGGAAGACCCAGTGAAGCTTCGGCACGCGAAGCGCAGCGCCGACGCGCGGATTGACGTTGTCTTCGGAGAGCCCGCCAGAAAAATGCGTGTAGCGGAACCCGCCATTGAGCGTGAGCCAGTCGGTAGCGCGGTACTGGTCTTCGGCGAAGAGAGAAAAGAGCCCGCCTCTTGGGCGTTCCGTTTGGCTGAGCGGCGCACTGGAGCCGTCGGCAGCCACGAGACCAAAGAATGCGTCGTCCTGCTGCGCGAAGCCATAGAGACCGGCGCGTGCATTGTGCCTACCGCGCGTGACAGCTAGAGTCGCGAGGCCACCTTCATAGTGAGAGTCATGGTGATCGCTTGGAATGATCCGTGTGTCCTGGTTGCCGGGAGGCAGACTTGGATCCGGGCGATCGTAGCCGTCATAGGCGGAGCGATTCCAATGGTAGAACGGCGCGAGCGTAACGAGAATGCCCGGCTTGGCGGTGTGCACCCAGGAGAAATTCCCGAAGACATCCCGTTCGCGCTGAATATCGCGCACGCCGATGAACTGCTGATCGGCCGTGTTCGGAATTTTAAAATAGTCCGCTCGAGCCGACCCGACGAAGCGAAGTTGATCTGCCTTCGTCGCGTTGAAAATCAGCGAAGTGAAGCCGCCAACGCCGTTGTTGTTGTCGTGCCGCTCTTGCGGCTCCGGCGTCATCAGGCCCACATCGGTGCGATTAGCGCTGATGCTGGCGTAATAGGCGAAACGATCCGTGTGATCGCCGAAGCTGATCTGGCTGTCGGTGGAATGGAAACTGCCGTAGGTGGCGGCGAGTTCGATTTCACGGTTGCGTTCGAAACCCGAGCGCGGAATCACGTTGAAAACACCGTAGGTCCGATCGCCGTACTCCGCGGAGTAACCGCTGCGCTGGATCTCCACGACGTCGATGTCCTTGGGATCAAATTGTGGGCCGACGTTGGAAGCGATGTTGGTGTTCGGAACGGGTACGCCGTCGATCAGCCAGGAAACCTGGTGGCCGCCGCGGATGTGTAGTTGATCGTGAACCATATAGGCGCCGGGTGTGTAGGCGGTAATGAATTCGAGGCTGTTCGTCCGGGAAGCGCCCGGCGTAGCCTGAATATCCTCACGCGTCAGTGTTGCCGAGGCAGTGGAGAATCCTGCGTCAACCGGCTGCGCGGAATCACTGACCTCCACACTCTGATGCACCGGCGCCAGTTCCATCGGAAAGTGAAGCAGCGGCGCGGAATCAGGGAGGACGGTAAGGTCATTCTTCACGTCGCGAAACCCGTCTCGCACGATGTGGATTGTGTACAAGCCGGCAGGCACGGCATCCATCTGAAAACGTCCTTCTCCATCCGTGGCGGCCTCCTTTTTCCAGTCGGACTGCTTTGCCTGCAACACAACAGTCGCGTTCTCAATGGGCCGGTGTTGCGCATCGTGAACGATGCCGCGAACAGTGCCGAAGATTCCGGCCAAGGCGATTCCTTGAAGAATTAGAACCAAAACTATGCCTGGCAAAAACAGTTTGCGAAAAGCGGAACCGCACAATCGAGTATGGCCTGACATGAACTTTTCTCCTCGTAATGGGGTTACTGCGCAGCGATGACGCCGCGACGCGGGTGACTCAGCGAACGTGAGTAGAGTGAGCGGTGCCTCAGGCAGCCGCAGGGTCGAGTCGAGGAGGAGGAGAAAGCGGTTCGAGGGAACGCAGAAAATCCATGGGTTTCGTGGCCTCGATAGGCGACTTGCTCGCGGCCGGCACCACGACCACGACTGGCGAAGGCAGCACAAACGCGACAGCACTAAGCATCGAGCGTTCCGAATCGTGGCAGCAAGACATCGAGCACGCCATCATTCCGGGCATGTCATGTCCGCAATCCATATGATTCGCAGGGGCTGCGGGAGTTTTTTGGTGGTGATGCCCCGCGATCGGGCATTGATCAGAAGTACAGCAAGAAGCTTGATACGAGAACCACGCTGCCCCCGCCAAGGGCGCATAAAGCATAACGACAACGAGCAAGCAAATGCTCGCGGAGATCGAACGCCAGCGCTTGTGACGTGGTAGTTCCATTCGAACCCAATCCGAAGCCAGTCGAGGAAATACTATGGCGTGAAACGCCATAGTTTGCAAGTCCAATTTACAAGGCCGACCGATGCTCCGATTCGCGCGACGTCTTTCGGCTGGCCAACTTGACTTAGGTTCGAGCGCGTCGCAGACTCAAAGTATGTCCCACATTTACATCCGATTGGACTTTGGCACGGACGAAGAAAAAGCGCAGTTGGCGCGCCACAAGCTCGACGGCTGGAAGCAAGCTTTCCGCTTGGACAAGAAACTCCTCTACAAACTCGATCGCCCCGGGGGCCCCGCGGGAGAACCGGCCGCCAAGACGGTGGCCGCGGAAAATCCGGCGCCTTCTCCCAAGGCCAAGGGAAAGTCGAAGGACAAGCCAAGTGAGTCCGTTACAGAAAAGTCTAAATCCGCCGCCGACGGCAAAGTAGGCCTGCTCGTGCGTTTGTACTTTTCCTCCCACGAAAGACTTTCGGAGCAGCGCTGGGTTGCGCGTATCCCGTCGGAGGAGCCTTTCAAGAGCGCTTCCCCGAAGGTAATTCAGCAATTCGACCCGGAATTCGAGAAAGCCGACCAGCAGTTCGAATCGCTCGATTAACGCGACCCCACAAACGCTTGGTGTTGGAACAAGTCATCATAAGGCCAATTTGGTCTGTTTCTGGCACGGCTAGGATGCGCTTGACGGGTCAATTTAAGCAGGCGAACAACGAAATCCGCTATAATTGAATCCCGCGGACGCAAGAACCCCGATCCCAAAGGCGAGGGCAGAACGAATGGCGTCACAAACGCGCGTCAAAGTGGGAAAACTTGACGCCCCCAAAGTTCACGGCCTCGATCACGAAACCCTGATACGCCTTTACCGCACGATGTACCTATCGCGGCGGCTGGACGATCGCGAAATCCAGCTGAAGCGGCAGAACAAAATCTATTTTCAGATTTCCAGCGCCGGGCATGAAGCGATCACCGCCGTTATGGGCCTCTTCCTCCGCCCCGGCGTCGACTGGTTTTACCCCTACTATCGCGACCGCGCTCTCTGCCTGATGCTTGGCGTAACTCCTTTGGAGAACCTTCTCGCCGCAGTCGGAGCAAAGGATGACCTCAGTTCCGGCGGCCGGCAGATGCCCTCCCACTGGGGCCATGCAAAATGGAACATCGTCAGCAAGTCCTCCTGCACGGGCACGCAATTCGTCCAAGCCGTGGGCGCTGCTGAAGCCACTCTGTATTACGAAGGCCGCCCCAAGGCTCTGGCGCAGGCAAAGAAGGCGCCGCTCGGGGAACACGTGAATCACGAGCCCGATGAAATCGTGTACGTCTCAGGTGGTGAAGGCTCCACCAGCGAGGGCGAATTCTGGGAGTCCCTGAACGTCGCTTGCGCCAAAAAGCTTCCGCTCCTCTACCTCATCGAAGATAACGGCTATGCCATTTCTGTTCCTGTTGAAGTACAGACCGCCGGCGGAAGCATTTCCAAACTCGTCCGTGGTTTTCCGGGATTGCACGTTTCGGAAGTTGACGGCACGGATCCGTTCGAAAGCTATTCCGCCTGCAAAGAGGCGGTGGAGTATTGCCGCGAGCGCCGCGGCCCGGCGCTCATCCACGCGCATGTGACGCGTCCTTATTCCCACTCGCTCTCCGATGATGAGAAGCTCTACAAATCCGCGGAAGAGCGCGAAGAGGAGGCTCGACGCGATCCGCTTTCAAAACTTGCCCTCGTCCTGGTCCGCGAAGGCGTCCTCGACCAGAAGCAGATTGAATCTCTCGAAGCCGAAATCGACAACGAAGTCCGCGAAGCCGCCGATCAGGCTCTTGCCGCAGAAGAGCCTTCGGTCGACTCCGTTCGGACGAACGTCTATTCGCCTGAGGTGGATCCCACCTTTCCCGCATTCGAATCGCAACCGCATCTTCACGGCGCACCCAAGACCATGGTCGAAATGGTTGCCGCAACGCTCTCCGACGAAATGGCGCGGGACGAGCGCATCACGATTTTTGGCGAAGACGTGGCCGACGCCAGCCGTGAAGACAGCCTCAAGCACGTGAAGGGGAAGGGTGGGGTCTTCAAAGCGACCGCGGGGCTGCAACGCAAGTATGGGAGCGATCGCGTTTTCAATTCGCCGCTGGCGGAAGCCAGCATCGTCGGCCGCGCCATCGGCATGGCGACCCGCGGGCTAAAGCCCGTTGCCGAAATTCAATTCTTCGACTACATCTGGCCTGCCATGATGCAGATTCGCGACGAGCTTTGCGTGATGCGCTGGCGTTCGAACGGCGCCTTCAAAGCGCCGGTGGTTCTTCGCGTGCCGATCGGCGGCTACCTCACCGGCGGCGGCGTCTATCATAGCCAGAGCGGCGAATCGATCTTCACGCACTGTCCAGGCCTCCGCGTGGTGATGCCTTCCACCGCCCTCGATGTAGCCGGCCTTTTGCGCACGGCCATCCGCTGCGATGACCCGGTCCTGTTTCTCGAGCACAAGCACCTGTACCGCCAGCCCTACAACCGCTCGGAAAATCCCGGGCCGGATTTTACGATTCCCTTCGGGAAGGCGCGCACGGTAAGAGAAGGCACGGATGTAAGCATCATCACCTACGGCGCCTTGGTCCATCGCACGGAAGTGGCCGCCGCGCAGCTCGAACGCGAAGGCATCTCCGTCGAAATCGTCGATCTTCGTTCACTCTCTCCGTATGATTGGGAAGCCGTTGCCGCCACGGTTCGAAAGACGCACCGGGTCATCGTGGCCTATGAAGACATGCTGAGCTGGGGCTACGGCGCGGAAATCGCTGCGCGCATCGCGGACGAACTCTTCGAAGAGTTGGACGCCCCCGTAAAGCGCGTCGCCGCCATGGATACGTTTTGCGCGTATCAGCCGAAGCTCGAGGACGTGATCCTCCCGCAGACGGGCCATATCACGGCGGCGGTGAAGCAGCTCTTGGAGTATTGAGCCAATTTGGGTTTAGACCGTCGATTCGGGAAACTTTCCTTGATTCCTTTACGTATTAGGTATAGGAATGCAAGTCGGAGCTACTCTGTGGGGGTGACTCGATGAATTGCCCAAATTGCCAAAAGGACATCGCGGCTGGATCGAAATTCTGCTACAACTGCGGCGCAAAACAGCCGGAAGTCGCGGCGCCAGCTGCCCCTCCTGCTTACAACTCGCGCAAGAGGCTTGTGCGCTCGATCAACGATCGAAAAATCGCGGGTGTGTGCGCCGGAGTGGCCGATTATTTCGATCTCGACCCGCTCCTGGTTCGGGTGCTGTGGGCGCTGGCGGTCCTTTGTGCGGGGACGGGTGTCTTGCTCTATATCATCCTCTGGATTGCCGTGCCGGAGGGCTACACGGGAATGTCCGCGACATCGACCGCAGCGCCGTCCTAGTTCTCATTCTTTCCTGGGGCGAAACCTTCAAACTTTCGACTTTTGGGAAAACCTTGTCCGGCTCTTTCCGTTTTCAAACAGCGGGTAATCGAGCGAGATCGTTCCTGCTCCTATGGTAGCCAGCGCGAAGCAGGCCGTCAGCAGTGTCAAAGGAAATTCGTACTCGTGCACGGCCAAGTAGCCGCCGCTGCTGTGTACTTTCCAGATCGCCACTCCCATTTCAATCGCCAACAGCAGCGCGGCTCCCCGCGTGAACAACCCCAGCACCAGCAGCAGCCCACCGAAGACTTCCAAGACTCCTGCGATGTACACGAAATTCCCCGGCAGCCCATGCTGCATAAAGAATCCCTGCATCCCAGCGCCCTGATGTGCCAGTTTCGGGTAGCCATGAGAGAAGAAAATGATCCCCAGGGCCAGCCGCAGGGCTAGCAAACCCACTGGCTGAAGGGAATTGAACGACTTCATCGAGTGTCCTCCGCGATCCAATCCAAAATTTCGCGCTCTGCACACCCGCATCTTAGCAGAAACGCAATGCCCTCAGTGGCCGTGGCGCTGGCAAACTTTCAGGTACAATCTTTATGGAATCAACCGAGACGGACGCGGAATGACGGCGAAGGCCATGAACGTGGATGTCGTTGACGGCGCATGAAGAGAAAACTCCTCATTGCCGTGCCTTTGCTTTGCCTCGTGGGCTTCTTTGCCTGGTGGTTCCGGCCGAAGCACGAAACGCTGGGCGAAGCCTTCGTCAGCGAGCGGAGCGTGACTCTCTGGGGCAGAGTCGCGCAGGTGCGCGAGCCGCTCGGGATGCTGCACTATGGCGATCGCGTCTCCATAATCGCTCGCCGCAATGACAACGTCGAAGTCCGCACCGCTGCCGGCGCTGTCGGCTGGGTGGACGCCCGAAATCTGATGGATCCGGTGTTGTGGCAGCGCAGCGTCAAACTTCTGAACCAGGTTCGCACGATGCCTGTCCAGGCGCGCGGCCGTACCAAAACGGCCACAAATCTTCACGTCGAACCCGGACGAGCGACGCCGCGCCTCTACCATTTTAGCCGCGGCGTTCCCGTTGAGATCGTCGGCCGCGCCACTGCCGATTGGGTGCAAAGCATGGAGGAAAAAGATTCCTCCGGCGAGCCGGCGGAAACGAAAAAGGAAGATTGGTTTCTCGTTCGCGGATTGGCCACTCGTCCGCCCGGTGAAAACGCTTCTCGTGCGGCTGAGGCCAATACGACTACGCAGCCTGGAGATCAAACCGTTCCGATCTCCGGCTGGGTAATTGGGCGTTTCATCGAACTCGACCTTCCGGATGCCGTTCGTGAAGGCGCCGCCTCTGCCAACTTGCGTCCTCTCGCCTGGTTCGAACTCAATCGCGTCAGCGATCCCTCCGGTGATAAGCCGCAATATCTCGTCGCCGCGGCCCGCGGACCCGAAGGCCAGGCTTGTGACTTCAGCGCGCTTCGCGTCTACACCTGGTATCCGAAGAAAAGCCGCTACGAGACGGCATTCATCGAAAATAACCTCTGCGGCCAATTGCCCGTGCGCGTTGGCAAGGGGCCAAAGGGCGAACCGGAGTTCCGTTTTCGCGTGATGGATAACATCAAGGAAGAGCGCGTGTACCGGTTGAACCAGACGGTTGTACGACGCGTTCGCGAAGCCAATGATTCAACTGCCAAACGGAGTTCTGTGAGAACTGCAAAGCCTACAACAAAGCAATAGAATCCGTAAGTGAACAAGTTGGAGAGCGAAACGATGGCGCTGCATATCAGCGAAGCCGAGGTACGTGAAGTTCTAAACATGCCGCTGGCCATTGAGGTGGTCGAGGAGGTCTCGCGCAAACAGGCCTTGGACGAAGTCGTAGTGCATCCGCGCCGGCGATTCGAACTGCCAGGCGGAGGCTTTTTCCATTACATGGCCGCGGCCGATTACTCGCGCGGCTTCATCGCCATGAAGCAATACACTTACGTCCGTGGCAAACTTTGCTTCCTTGTTCCGCTCTACGAAATGGCCACGGGTGACCTGCTCGCTTTGATCGAAGCCGATTATATGGGCCAATTGCGCACGGGCGCAGCCTCCGGCGTGGCTACCAAATATCTGGCCCGCAAAGAAGCTCGCATCGCCGCCATCATCGGCACGGGTGGACAGGCAAGAACTCAGCTCGAAGCGGTGGCCGCTGTTCGAAAGCTCAAATCGGCGCGAGCCTACGGCCGCGACGCAGCCAGGCGCGAGAAGTTTTGCAAAGAGATGTCCGAGCGGCTCGGGATTCCCGTGCTTCCGTCTGCCTCCGCCGGGGAAGCGGCTCGTGGCGCGGACATTGTGTCGACCGCAACTACTGCTTCGCAGCCCGTCCTGAGCGGTGCGGACCTGACGCCGGGTGTCCACATCAACGCTATTGGCGCTAACCATGCGCACAAGCGCGAACTTGATGACGAAGCGGTGGCCAGCGCCGACGTCATCGTAGTCGATTCCGTCGAGCAGTCGCGCCAGGAAGCGGGCGACCTCATCATTGCGTTTCACGGCGATGAAATCTGCTGGACCGGCGTCAAAAAACTTTCCGATGTAGTCGCCGGGAAAACCAGCGGCAGGACCAGCGATGCCGAAGTGACGCTCTTCAAATCCAACGGAATTGCGTCGTGGGATCTGGCCGTGGCGATGAAAGTGTATGCCTTGGCGCGGGAGAAAAAACTGGGAAGGGAATTGCCGCTCTGAACCGACATCTCAAGCGCCCGGTAGGTAGTTTCTGAATGCTATCGTGTTTTTTCGGTGATTTTGCGGCGCAGGGCCTCGTGCAACCGCGATCTCACGTCGCTGGGAAGTTCGACAGGTTCCGAGTCACAAAAAACATCTATCGTCAGCCTCGTCTGATCCACCACTATCTTGCAATCTCCGCAATGCTCCAAGTGCCGCTCCAGATCCTGCTTTTCCGCTGGCTCGAGTGCGCCATCGATAAAGTTCGAAATCTCGCGAATGACGCTCTTGCAATTCAATTTGTATCACCCTGCCTGAAATAACGATTCAGCTTGTGCCGGAGTTTGAGCCGCGCGCGCAGGAGCCGCGATTTTACCGCCGGAACGGAAATCCCAAGCGTTTTGGCGGTTTCTTCCGTGGAAAGTTCTTCGATGTCGCGCAGCACAAAAACCACGCGAAAATCGGGTTCGAGCTTGTCAATCACGTCGGACAAAATTTCGTGCATTTCGGTTTGGGCGAACCGTTGCTCGGGGCTGGGCCCCCAGTCCTCCAGCTCACGCGGCATCAAATCTTCATCGCCTTCGATCGGCTCGTCCAGCGAGAACTGATTGGGCCGCCGCTTCCGCAAGCGCATCAATGCTTCGTTCGCCGCGATGCGCACCAGCCAGGTATAGAAACGCGAATCCTCCTGGAAGTCCTTCAAATGTGCGTAGGACTTGAGAAAAGCATCCTGCATGGCATCTTCGGCGTCTTCGCGATTCCGGGTGATGTTCATCGTCAGCCGGAAAATCTTCCGCTCGTAGCGGTTGACCAGCTCTTCGAACGCAGCTGCATCGCCCCGCTTGGCGGCAGCCACGAGCAGGTGCTCATCCTCCTTGGCAATTCCGGAGGGTAATCGGTGAGGGTTTGTCGCGCTCAAGAGTTGAAGGGGGCCGATGACCGGCCACCGCCTCGCTTTCCCATCCATTAAGGTAACACAGAGCAACGAAACACCTCTCTGAAGTACCCTTGTTTGGATGTACGCCTTGCTCTTGGGATTCAAAAAAGCCACAAAAGTTACGCTCATTCTGCAATCACAAGCTCTTGACAACCGTTTTACGGCCACCTAGAGTTTCGGACGGATGGTTTCCCATCAGCGCACGGGGCGAGACTTTTCCTTCGTAAGTCGTTGCGGCATAATGATTTGGACGTGGGCGCCATAGTTTTGCAACGGCCGGCCAGACCTGGCTGCTGATGTCGAATCGCGCGCACAGTTTTTGAGGGGAAAAACTTCGTCCCCAAGGCATAGTAAGCTGGCGTAATGCGAACACTCCCGGACCATCTTCGCAAAGGCATGAAGCTCGTAATCGTCGGCTGCAATCCGAGCGAGTCGTCCGTGCGCGTAGGCCACTACTACGCCGGCCGCGCGAATCAATTCTGGCCCATGCTCTATGCAGGCGGTGTGGTTCCGGAGCCCTTCGATTACCACGATGACAAGCGGGTCATTGAATTCGGCATTGGACTCACCGATCTCGTGAAGCGCCCGACGAAGGGCATCGAAGAGCTGAAGCGTGAAGATTTCGCCGAGGGCCGCATCGTGCTTTCGCAGAAGCTCGAGGAATTTGCACCGCACGTCGTGGCCTTCAATGGGAAGCTCACGTACGAACAGTTCTCCCAGCGCAAGTGCAAATACGGCATACAGAAAGAATCGCTCTATGGCGCCCGAGTCTACGTCCTGCCCTCCACCAGCGGGGCGAACGCCCAGGGCAGGAGCGAAAAACTCCGGCATTTTCGAAAGCTTGCGCAACTGATCGCGCGCATCGAAAAAGAGCGGATCGCGCCAAAACATTGACGCAGGAATATTCATGAGCCATACGCCCCAAGCTGCTCCATCAACGCCCGTCCTCCTCGAGGGGAAGCATGACGGCGTCGTCACTCTGGTGATGAACCGCCCCGACCGGATGAACGCGCTCAATAACGAGCTCGGCGTAGCGATGGATGAAGCGCTTGGCCGTATTGCGGCGGACCCCGAGGTTCGCGTGGTGGTGATCACCGGGGCGGGCCGCGCCTTCTGCGCGGGAGGGGATCTCGCGCTTTTAGGCAAGGGCCGCGAGACCGGAGCAACCAAGGAACTGGAGCCTCTGCTGCGCGCGGGCATGCAAATCGTCCTGAAGATGCGCACGATGCCGCAGCCCGTCATTGCCGCGGTAAACGGTGCCGCGGCAGGCGCCGGTATGAACGTCGCGCTCGCTGCGGACATACGAATCGCATCCGAAGAGGCGACGTTCGGCCAAAACTTTGCCAAGGTCGGCTTGTTTCCCGATTTCGGTGGAACGTATTTGCTGCCGCAACTGGTTGGCCCCGCGAAAGCCGCCGAGCTTTTCTACACTGGAGACATGATTGACGCGAAAACCGCGCGCGCAATCGGGATTGTCAATCACGTCGTTCCTGCCGCGCAGCTCGAATCGGAAGTGAAAACGCTGGCGCAGAAGATTGCGCAGGGTCCGTATCTGGCCATTCGCGCGGTGAAGAAAGAGCTTTTCGCCAGAGGCGAGAAGGATCTCGCTCGTGCTCTCGACAACGAAGTTCAGGAACAGCTTCGTTGCTATCTCTCCGAGGATTGCAGGGAAGGGATTCGAGCGTTTTTCG
>Ga0209056_10000973_pt1 | contig 31710 bp, 27 predicted proteins | sample GraSoiAngelo_114_FD_185876 | JGI IMG/M metagenome (GOLD analysis project Ga0209056, IMG submission 185876) | Grasslands soil microbial communities from the Angelo Coastal Reserve, California, USA - 14_0903_13_40cm (SPAdes) (version 2) | ecosystem: Environmental > Terrestrial > Soil > Grasslands... | reverse complement strand
CACGACGTTCAACGTGCCATCGGGTGCGATCGCCGCCCACGGATAGAACTGATCCCCCGCGGCCGCCGACACCGGGACTGGACGTGACCAGCGCACGCCGTCAGCGGAGCGGGCGACGAACACGTCGGTATTCGTGCTCGCGGCTGTGCCGCTGCGATTGTCGGACCACACGAGCGCGAGCGCGCCTGTCGTCGAATCGACCGCCAGCGTTCCCGCCGAGTTGACTCGGAACTGCGAGTTCGACAGCGTCTGGCGGCCGTTCACGTTCACGGGGTAGTCGTTCGCGCCGTCCTGAAGGATGTCGCTCGCCCGCACCGGCGCCGACCACGTCGCGCCGCCGTCGGTCGAGCGGACCACGAGGTACTGGTTGCGCAAGTTGCCGTCGTTCACGGCTTGCCCGTTCTCGAACGCCACGAAGACCGTGCCGTCGGGAGCGACGACCGGCGCGGCGAACTGGTCCTCACGACAGCGACCGTCGTACGGGAGTGGTGTGCTCGAGAACGTGCATAGCGCCCGCGCCGCCCCACTGATCTCGCGCGGCGCGGACCAGGTGAGCCCGCCGTCGCGCGACACAGAGAAGAAGATCGGCGATTCGAGGTACTGGAACGCGCTCGTGAAGTGGAACCGCGTCCAGGTCATGTAGACGCTGTCGCGGAACGGGCTGCCGGCGTTCGTATCGACCGCGAGGTACGGCTTGTCCTCGAAGGTCTGCACGGACGTCGACTGCTCGACGATGATCGGCGCGGCGAAGCTGCGGCCACCGTCTGTGGAGCGCGAGACCTGGATCGCGCCACCGATGGCGAGCCCGCCGCGGCCCAGGTCGAACGCCACAACGCCATAGAAGACGTTGCCGCGCGTGTCGAAGCCGATCGTCGGATCGCCCGTCTGCGTGAACTTGCCGCTCGGCACCTGACCGTTCAGCCACGAGCGTCCGCTGTCGAGGCTGGTGTAGTAGCCGGCGACAGCCTTTGTCGCGGTGGTGTTGCCGTTCGGGGGGAGCTCTGTGTCATTCGACCCGGCGACGAGGTGACCTGGGTCGGACGGGTCAGCCGCGACCGCGGTCTCGTTGTGCGGGAGAACGGTGCTGTCGCAGTTCGCCTGCACGTTGGAGCCGAACGTCGCGGTCAAGCTGCATAGGGCCGTAAACGGGCCGCCAACGATCTCGTTCTGCAGAGCTAAGGCCTGGTCGCGGATGATCGAGAGCGGCTGGCCGCGTCCGTGTCCGGCGCCTTGGGCCGGTTGCGCGGCGAGCGCGGCGACGATGATCGCGAGCGTGACGAGCTTCATGAGCCGCACGGATCCACCTCCACCGGTCGCTATCGCGGTCGGCGGTGCGCGACTCTAGCCCTCCTTGGTGAGGTTCGCTTCGTTGGGCGCGAATATCTTTCCGCTCGTGGCAGACGGTCGCGGTCATCATGAGGTCGGGGTCGGCTCGCTCGCCGGGTACTTCCTGCGGCTGGGCACGCTCGGGTCACGGTCCCGGCAGGTAGGCCAGGCACGAGCGCAGTATCGATCCGCCCTGTTCGGAGGCGTCCGGCGAAACCGCTAAAGGTTGCGGTGCCTCAACAGGGACCGCTCGCTAAGCAGCGATTCTTGCGAAGGCGGTGGTCGCGGGGCAGATCGCGGAAACGCCGGACCCAAGTCCGTGATGTTGTAACAACGCAGCTGATCCGAGACCGGCGGGATGGATAGCGCCGATCCCAGGCGCTCACCTGTGCGGCTTCTTCCTTGTCCTCGACCAAATCGGTCACTAGGCTCTCGGCCGAAGGGAGGAATGCCGTGAACATCAGACGCTCGTTCCTTGTGTTCGCTGTCATCCTCGCGCTGCAGATGCTGTCGGCCACGTCAGGATTCGCGAAGGAGAAGACAAAGATCGAGCTCGTGAACGACTGCGGCGGCTTCGGGCCTGGGGGCGCGTGCGACAACACGGGAGTCGCCGCCGGGTTCGTGAGATTCGAGCAGGACGAGACAGGCGGGTTAACCATCGACGTGACGCTGCGCGGTGCACGACCCGAAACGACATATGTCATCGGCCTGAACTGCGGGCCCACAATCGCGCTAGCGTGCGGTTTCATCCTGATTGGCGCTCTAACGACCAATGCTGCCGGCAACGCGCGTTCGGGCGACATTGTCGTGCCGGTCGCTACCCTGCAGGTGGCACCGTTCGGCTCAGGCCAGCGGGCGGACGAAATCACGATGGTGACGAAAGTCGGCGACTTGAGCGCAGGAGGGTTTGACCAGGTCAGCCCATTCACTTACACGATTCCCTGAGAGGTCAGGAATCTTGCTCCGCGCCTCTCCGTTGAGCCACGGTGCCTTATCTCCGGACGGCGAACCGGCGTTCCAGCCTGGCGGTCACGGCAGCCGCGCCGCGTAGTGGACGTAGCCTCTGAGCGGAAGACGGGGGTCAAAGACGCGGAAGTGGTAACAGCTCGACTCGTTCAGGACGAGCGCGGGTGGCCCGGCTGGCGGGTTGAACGGGGACGCACGGCAGAACGGACGACATGGTCAAGGCGGTGCCCGCCGACGGAGCCATCGATCGTCAAAGGGAGCTGCGGCGATTCCGCGCGGACGGACGTCCGTAACGATCCGGCCGCCCACAGCGTGTCGGTCGTCTCCGGCGCGCGCTGACGCGCCGCCTGCTCCTCTTTCATCTTCGCGATCCGAAGCATTCCCGCCGTTACATAGCAAGACGACGAGGCCCTAAGCCCGAGGTATGTAACCCGGTTCGCCTGGACTGACAAAAGAGACAAACTCGGTCAGTGACAGACCTCCAACCGGCCTCGCAGAACCGGCGTTGAAGCGCGCACAAACATACGTAGCGAACTCGGGTAGGCCTCGCGAACTAGCCGTCCTAAAGACCACGATCCTTTTCACCTGTGGGCGAGACCAACATATAGGTGCCGTTCGCCACCGGATTTTCGAGTACGAAGGTCCCGCAGAACACCACGGTCTGCCTCGGCGCGCTCGCGAGAGGGATCGCGGTAGCGGCTGGAGGTGCCAGTGTCGGAGCGGACGCTGTGGGTACCGACATAGGGGCGGCCGTCGGAGTCGTTGCGCATGCGCCGAGGGCAGCACCGAACAAGCACGTTGCGACCATGCGGAGCGGCTTCCTTGTCTGCGTCGTGGCTGGATTCTATGGACGGTGTCTCGCGGTAGGCACGGGCTGAGACAAGGGAGCACCGGAGCGGTCCCGTTCTCAGCTCATAGCGCCCGATGTCGATCGACTCTGTACGACTACGACGCTTGAGCTCGGCCGCTTTGTCGCCATCGACGATGCTTCGGCCGTTGCTGACCCAGTCTGCACGAGCAACGTCAGGTCGAGCCCGTAGAGGCTTTGCCGCCTCTACCACGTAGCCACGCTCAGTTGTGGTAACAGTGGCCGATTGTTACTGCGTCGCGGGTCGCGGAGAGGGTCGCGCAAACGCGGGGGTCAAGGACGCGGAAGTGATAACAGCTCGGCTCCTTCAGGACGAGCGCGGGTGGCTGCGGCTGGCGGGCTGACCCAGAAGTGGCAAGCCCGCAGCCAAACAGCGTAGAAGGCGATCGTCAAGCTAATAGTTGGCCCTAACCTCTCGGCCTGTGTGGGTTCGTGGATCGACAGGCGTAAAGTCTGGGCGCGTGAGGAGTCGGAATCGTCAAGTGGATGGAACGCTTTCGCAGAATCGGTCGACTGCCCAAGCTGTCGTGGGGTACTCCGCGCTGACCCACAAGCGCGTGCTCCACGTGATCGAGGACCTAGATGACGCCGCTCTTCGCGAACGCAGCGGGCGCGCTAATTCGATCGGTTTCAACCTGTGGCACATAGCTCGATGGGCGGACTGGCTCCAAGCCCAAATCGCCATGACACGTGGCGAGGATGAGCGCTCCATCTGGGCGCGTGAGGGTCTGCCTGGGCGTTGGGGATGGGAGTCGGCGAAGCTTGGCGCCTCCCAGACAGGGATGGGGATGGACGAGGGCGTCTCAGCACAGCTTGCGCTGCCACCGAAGAGCGAGATCGAGCGCTATGCCCGGGCGAGCTTCAGTGCATTTGACGCAGCCGTCGCCGGCCTCGATGAAGGAACGTTCGGCAGCCCTCTGAAGAGTGGCGAGACGAATGAAATCAAGGACGCCATGATCGGATCCTGGATCGTGAGCATTCTTGTTCACGCCAATCGCCACCTAGGCATGATTGAGTCGATGAAGGGTGTTTCAGGACGGAGAGGGACCGCGTCGGTTTAGATCCGCCGACGCCACGCACCACTGGATCGGCCCAGAGGGAGGCGTCGCGCTTCCGCGGGTCGCGTTAAGCGCCGGCCTACCGCAGCGGGTCTGGAAGAGAGAAGGACTGTGGGCGGTGTCTTCCGTAGAAGCGAAGAGGAGTCATCGGTACCGCCCCATATAAGGCAGCCGGATGCTCCGAGACGAAACGGGCGATCTCGGGGTGATCTCGACACAGCTCGAGGTCATGCCGTTCGCCATACAAGCCGAGGACGAGATAACGCGTAGGGTCAACGACGTCGCGCAGCAGCCAATCAATCGCAAAGGATGGAAGGATCGCGCGACGCAAGCGAAAGAGCTCGTGACGCGACACCTCGAATAGTGCCGCAGAGTTTGGATCGACGCGCCACTCGCCGTCGACCGCATAGCCTGGTTGCGTGCGCCAGCTTCCAGTCACCGCAAGAACGACCGCAAGAGTTTCCCCACCACTCCGTTCTGCATCGTGTTGTTCCGCGAACGTTCGGTAAGTCACCGCCGCACCGCGCTCGTGGCGATCGAGTGGGATCAACTGGAGCGCGCGGTGATCCGGGTGTTTCCCCGTCAGCCGCGACACGAAGCGCTCGATCAACACAGACGGATGCTATCGAGGCGTTGACCTCGTCGGACTCGGGGCAGGCCCCACCCCGAGTCCAGTTCGTCTAATCGCGAGCGGATGTGCGAATCTGAGCGGAAGACGGGACTCAAGGCCCGCGATGTTGAAACAACTCGACTCGTTCGGGACGGGCGCGGATGGCTCCGACTCGCGAGCTGACCCGACCGGCGGCGCTGCTCGACAGGTCCTAGCCGATGTGATCAGCAGGCCGGCGCGCTAAGCCCAAGACCGTGCGCGAGAGCCTCCGCGCTCGCGCGGTCCCAGGCAAGGACGAAGAAGCGCGCGCCGACGAGCGGATAGACGGTCTGGCTACCTTCCATGCCGGGCAGTTGTCTGCCGTCGACGATGACCGACCACTTCGTGAAGCCCGGCGACGATGGCGAGGAGCACATCCGGACTTCTCGCAGCGGGACCGCAAGCCACAGCACGTCCGCGCCTGTGCCAGTCTGCCCAGACGCTCCGATGAATACGCGGGCATCGCGGCGATCGCCAAGGAACGATTCGAACTTGGACCCGCCAATTACCCGGATCCCTATCCCCTCCGCAGCAAATGCGTCCATGACCTCCCGCTCCCAGGGGAACACCGGCAGGGTCTGGGGTTCGCGCCAGATGCAGCTTGGCACGGACAGCACGAGGGTGAGCACGAGCGCGTCGCGCAGTCGCGCGTCGGGTGTCATCACGAAGAGACGATCGCTGCTCGCGAAGTACATCGGGCCCGCGCCCGAAAGCGCACCGGTCACGCCCGCGCCGCCGAGAACCTCCGGCCGCCCCTTGAGGCTGACCGTGAAGACGGACTCTCCCGAGGCCGACCGACCCGCGCAGGCCGTGATCCCTTTGGTGGTCACCTCGAGGAAGTGGACATCAGCCCAGATCTGCGTCCCATCCAGCGTGCCTGAGAAGCTGCCTGACCTCGGCGCGCCGGTGCCGAAAAGCCAATCGAACTTGGATGGAATGACGGAAGTGTCCTGGATCCCAGCCGTCGCGAGGGCTGCCGTGACCGCCCGCTCCTGGTCAGGTGTCGGGAGGCGCGAAGGGTCCGCCGACGCCACACGGGCCGATGCATTGGCGGAAGCTGAGGCGCCAGCGCTGGTGGGCACGCCCTGGCAAGCGACGACGAAGAGCGAGGCGCAGAGAAGAAGCCGAAGGCCCATGCGTCAACAAATACAACGTTGGCGAGTGCGCGGTTCCCGCCGGAGGAGATGCGCTCGCAAACCATTGGCCGCGAAGATCGTCTGCTCGGGAGTTAACTATGGCCGCGTCGAGCTGCGACATCTACGACGTGGCGACGCCTAAATGTGGGAACGACTACCGATTGTTACCGCGGCGACGGTCACGGAGATGATTGCGAAAACGCGGGGACTCCCTGATGTTGAAACAACCCGACTGGTCCGCGACGAGCGCGGGTGGCTCCGGCTGGGCAGGTCAGGGAAGAGCCAAGATGGCCGGCCTGACCCCGTCTGACCTAGTCGCGGCGCTGTCGGCGAGTCCTAACGCGGAGAGGCCCGGTACGGCTCGGCCTTGCGTCTAGCTCGTCCAGAAGTAGCCGCCCGCTTCGCGGTGGCCTTCGCAGATGCGGCGTCGCCGAGCGCGCACCACTCCTTGACCATCGACCTCAGCTCCGCTGCCCGTGCGCTCGCCTCCCTCTCGTCAGCGATGCGCATGCGCTTTACCGTCGCCCCCTCAAGATGCGGGTAACGCCCGCGCAGCCGTCTGCCGCGCATGAGTCTGAGGTTCACGCCGGCCTCGCTGTACCGAACGAACGCGGCGAAGTCGCCGCTCTTGGTCGACGAGAAGGTGATGCCGTACTGGATCCGCTCGCGCATGCTGGGGTCCGCGCCGAGGATGAGGTCGCGCACGCGACGCAGAGCGGCCTCGGACGGTGGCTTCGTCGACGCGAACCAGCGTTCGACCACGGCCGACTTCACGATGACCGGCTGCTAGCGAGGCCGGCCTGTTCGGCTGGTGTGCGCCACGCGTGCACTCTCCTGCACTCGCGCTCGTGTCTCGGCCTCGATGACCTTCCGCCAGAGCGTGGTTCCACACTGGCTGCTCCCACTCATGGGCCGGGACTCTCTGAGCGGAAGACGGGGGTCAAGCACGCGGAAGTGGTAACAGGTCGGCTGGTCCGCGACGATCGAGGTTGGCTGCCATTGGCAGGCTGAGCAACGAGCCTGACTCGCGGTCTGTCATGACATCGCTCGCCTCGACTGCTACGCCCGCACGCCTTCCAAGATGCTGTTCGGGGAAGCTGTCGGGATCACGCGCGTGAGACGCAGCCCTGCGGCAGTGAACAAGGCCCTGAACTCGACTTCGGTACGGATCCGGCCTCCTGGTTGGTTAAGCAGCATCAGGATGTCGAACGGCTTGCTAGGGCTGGGATCGTTCGCCGAGCCCATGAGCATCTCCACCACCAAGGCCTTCCCGGCTTCAGGCATCACCGCCGCGCAGTTGCGAAGGATCGTCGCCGCGTGCTCGTCGTCCCAATCCATCAGCACCCGCTTGATGATGTAGGCGTCGGCACCGGCGGGCACGGCCTCGAGCATGTCGCCGCCGAGCACCTCGCACCGATTGATCACGCCAGCTTGCATAAGAGGAGCAGGGTCGGCCACGACTTGCGCCAGATCGAGCAGGATCCCTCGAAGGGACGGGTTGGCTTGCAGGATCGCCGCCAGCGTCGACCCCTGACCGCCGCCAATGTCGGCCACGAGGCGAAAAGGTGAGAAGTCGTAGCTCGCCACCAGCGCGGAATTATGTTGATTCGACTGACGGGTCATCCAGCGGTTGAAGGCAGTCCCAAGGTCAGCGTGTCCGGCGATGTACTCCCACATCGGAGCACTGTGCACACGCTGGAACGCGGACTCGCCGGTTAAGACGCTGGCGCGCAGACCACCCCAAACCTGCCACATCTCAGGCGCCCCGACGAAGAGCGCCCAGTCGCGGACGGAGTCTGGTGCGTCGGTCCTCAGCGTGGCGCCCAGGGGAGTGAGCGCGAATCGTCCATCGGCCTCCTCGCGAAGGACGCCGGCACCCGCGAGCATGCGAAGCAACCGGTAGAGGGACGAGGGCCGCGCACGCGTGGTGCTCGCAAGGTCGTCGATATTGCGCGGGCCAGCGGTCAGTTGATCGGCAATCCCCAGCGCCGCAGTGACGTGGAGAGCTTGCACGGTTAGGAAGGCATTGAGCATCTGCAGCATCTGCGACGATGCGCCGGTCGAGCTCGGTGGAGGTGTCGTAGTCACAGGCGTTCCGCGGCGATGAGTCTGCCACCTCGCGCGTCCGAGCCGCCTGGGACTCTGGCGCTCAGGCTATCGCGGAGCGGAAGACGGGGGTCAAGCACGCGGAAGTGGTAACAGCTCGGCTCGTTCAGGACGAACGCGGGTGGCTCCGGCTAGCGGGTTAGAGAGGAGCAGGACTGGCTATCTGACCTGGACGAGCCCGGCTGCAGGGCCCGCTAAGTGATCTTCCCTGTTCGGGTTGAGACGGAGGATGGATCACAAGGAGGCTGCCGTCCGCCGCAATGATGGCGCGATGACGCGCCACAGGCCGTGTTGACCAACGCCCGCGTAGCGGGATGCCGACGCGGCTGGCGGTCTCGGGTGTCTCAAACCATCCGGGAACGAGACTAAGCGAAGTCCTCCTCGAAGGCATCGAGGACCTGCTTGAGCCGCTCAGGATAAGAGGCCGCGTGACCCGGGAACCCAGGAATCGGTGAGCGGTCAGCGGCGACGTCACCAGGCGACGAGCTTCCACACCTCCGGCTCGCGCTCGCCGGGTGCTTCGATTTCCGAGAAGAGGGCCACCGCGCGCTTGAGGTGACGCATCGCGTCCGCTCGACGTCCGGTCGCGTTCATCAGGTCCGCGAGGTTGTTGAAGAGTGCCGCCTCTCGGTGACGGTCGCCGAGCTCGTGGCAGATCGCCAGCGCTTGCTCGGTGAGCGCGATCGCCCGGTCGTGCTCCCTCGAGCGCCGCAGCGCGAGCGCGAGGTTGTTGAGCGCGGCCGCGTGGGTGGCGCGGTCGCCGATGCGCTCGGAGATGGCGACCGCGCGCTCGAGGTGCGAGCGCTCCCCACTCAGGATCCCGAGGATGTTGTGGGCCTGCGCGAGCGCGCGGTCGTCGCGGGCGCGCGTCGCGAGGGCGAGGGCCTCCTCCGCGAGGAGGGCTGCACGTGCCGGCGCGCCGCGGCGATGCGCGGCGAGGCTCCAGTCGGCGGTCACGCGGGCGCGGCGCGCGAGGTCCTCCTCGCCGGCGAGCGCCGCGCGGTAATGCGCCTCCGCCTCGTCCCACTCGCCCCGCCGGTGGTGCACGTCCGCGATCCGGTGCTCGATAACCGGACGCACTGCCGGCGGCGCGTCCGCGAGCGCCGCGGCGTAGCTGGCGATCGCCCTGGCGTAGTCGCCGTGGAGCGTGTACAGGTCGCCGACGCGCTCGTCCACGCCGGCGGCCGCGGGACCCGGTGCAGGCTCGGGATCGCCGCGCTCGATCGCATCGCGCAGCGCCGTCGTGTCGCGGTGCGGCGCGACGCCGAGATCGCGGTCGAGCGCGCGCGCACACTCGCGATACTGACGCAGCGCGGCGGCGCGCTCGCCGGCTCGCGCGTGCAGTCGCATGAGCGCGCGATGCGCCGCTTCGTTGAGCGGATCGAGCGAGAGCCACCGGCGGGCATACGCGATTGCGTGCACCGTGTCGCGCTCCTGATGGGCGAGCCGCTCGAGCGCGCCCCCGAGCTCCTGCCGGAGCGTCTCGGCCTCGGCCGCCTGCCACTCGTCGAACTCCACGCTGTCGCGGAGGGCGAAGCCCGAGAGGAAGTCCGCGCTGTAGACGTTCACCGCCTCGGCGAGACGGCCCGCGGAGAGAAGCGCGCGAAAGCGCTGCACGTCGCAGTCGACCCGGTCGCGATCGAGCGCCACGCGCAGCCCATCGGTCGAGACGTGCTCGCCGCCGAGCGCGGTCCTGAGCGCCGAGAGCGTCCGGCGCAGTGCGCCGCGCGCCCGCTCGTCATCCGCGTCCGGCCAGAGCAGCCCGGCGAGCCGGTCGCGCCCCTCGGCGTGGCCGGTTACGGCGAGGTACGCAAGGAGCGCGATCGCCTTGCGCGTGTCGGGCTCGACCGGCTTTCCGTCGCGCTCGATACGCGGCGGGCCGAAGAGGAACACGCGCAGGCGCGGCTCGGCAGGCATGGTCTGCAGGCTGGCGGCTGGGGCTTTCCCGCGCAAGCGGCCGGCCGTAACGATTTTCGGACGGGCGTCGACCAGCATGACGCGCGAACCGGCGGCAAGTGCATGCTGTCCGGGTCGGGAGGAAGGGTATGAGCCGCAGCACCTTCGCTGCGATCGCCGCGCTGGTCTCGCTCGTGAATGCCATTCCCGCGTTCGTCGTCCCCGATGCGCTCGCCTCGCTCTATGGCGTGATCCTCGATCGCCAGACCCTGCTCCTCGGGCAGACGCTGGCGGCCTCGTACCTCGGCTACGCGGTCATCAACTGGATGACCCGCGATGGGTCGGAGCTCAGCAGCCGTCGCGGGATCGCGGCGGGCAACCTCGTCGCCTGGGCGATTGGTGGCGTCCTTTGGACTTACGCCGCCTCGACCGGGCTGACGAACGCCGTCGGCTGGATCGTCGTCGGCCTTAGCGTCGTCTTCAGCCTCGGCTGGGCGTACTTCACGTTCGCTGATCGCGGGATCGAGGGCCGAACGACGATCGCGAGCGCGACACGGTGAGGCCCACGACCGCGCTCGCCTGGGGACTCGCCGCCGCGTGGGTGGCGCTGACGATCGCCCATCGCGTGCTCCTGGCGGTGGCGCCCGGCGCTGTCGATCCGCTCAGCGTGGTTGGCCACCTCGGGGTGAACCCGTGGCTCACGATCGTGCTGGACCTGCTCATCAGCTTGTGGCCGTTCGCCGTCGTCGGCGCGCTCGTCGCAGCGCGCCAGCCTCGGAACCCGATCGGCTGGCTCTTCTGCGCGATCGCCCTCAGCGAACAGACGAGGGGCTTCGCGAGCACCTACGCACGCGCGAGCGTCGTAGCGAACGCTGATGCATTGCCCGGCGGGGTGGAGGCGATCGTGTTGGGGCGACTCGCCGCCTACCTTCCGTTCACCCTGGCGCTCTTTGCCTTGCTGCTCTTTCCGACCGGCCGCGTCCCATCCGCGCGCTGGAGACCGCTCCTGTACCTGTTCGGCGCGTACACCGCGACGATCCTCGCGATCCGCGCGTTCGGAACATGGCCGGCCCTCTACGGAGTCGCCAATCCTGTCGGCGTCGGAGGGGCGCTGGGGGCCGGCCTCGACGCGCTGTTCGGGATCCTCTTCCCAGGCGTTTGGTCCGCGTTGGCGCTCACGGTGGCGGTTTCGCTGTTCTTCCGCTGGCGGGCCGCCGGCGGGATCGAGCGCCAGCAGCTCAAGTGGTTCGTGTGTGCGACCAGCCTCGCGCTCGCGAGCGTCTCCGCTTTCTGGCTCCTTGGCGGATGGGTTTGGTTCGCGAGCCAGCCGGCGTGGCTTTACGTGGCCGCCGTCGCTGGGTACTCCGGCGGCATCGCGGCTGTCCCGTTCGGCGCAGGCATCGCCATCCTCCGCTACCGCTTGTACGACATCGACGTCCTCATCAACCGCACCCTCGTGTACGGCGCGACGGTCGCGACACTCGGAGCGCTCTACATCGGCGCGATCGTCAGCCTACAGGGCGTGCTGCGCCCGTTCATCCAGGGGAATGAGCTCGCGGTCGCGCTCTCGACGGTCGGGGCGGTCGCGCTCTTCGATCCGGTGCGCACTCGGATCCAGCGCGGGGTCGACCAGCGCTTTTATCGCTCGCGCTATGACGCCACGCGCACGCTCGACTCGCTCGCCCTGCGGCTGCGCGATCAGGTCGACCTCGAAGCGCTGCACTCCGAGCTGCTCACGGCCGTGCTCGAGACGATGCAGCCCGCGCACGCGAGCCTCTGGCTGCGGGAGCCAGCACCATGACATCGTTGTCAGCCCGGCGCGTCGCGTGGGCCCTGTGGGGCCTCGCATCGGCTGTCCTGCTGATCGGCGGCGCTATCAATGTCATCGAGCCCGCCACGATCGACCCGAACTTGCCCAATGGCCGTGCCCTGCTCCTGAGCGCACCGCTACTGGTGCTGATCGAACTCGCCTTCCCTACGCTCGGCGCGCTCGTCATCGCACGCCATCCCAGGAACGCGGTCGGCTGGCTCATTTATGTCGGCGGCCTGGCCGAGACGATCCGCTTCACGACCAAGGCGGTCGGAAGCCTCGTCGAGGTACGCGGCGACGTTCTCTCGCTCGGTTACGCCATGTCGTTGCTGCACCAGGAGGGCCATCTTCTGGCGGTGCCTCTGCTCACGATCGCGCTTCTGCTCTTCCCGAATGGACGCTTGCCTTCCGCGCGGTGGCGGCCGCTCGCTCTGCTCATGGTGTGCGGTGCCGCGCTCATGTTCGTTCTGTCAGCCCTTGGATCGTGGATGCGCTCTTCGGGGCCGGAGCTCGGCGGGATGCTTCCTGCGGCCGGGCTCGTCTTCGCCGTGACGACCTGGCTCCGACAGCTCGAGCTGCTCGCTGTCGTTGCCGCGGCAGGGTCGTTGGTCGTTCGCTTCCGAACCTCGGACGAACGAACGCGGCAGCAGATCAAGTGGGTCGCTGCCGCGTCGATCGTCGCCGCAATCGCCTTCGCCGCCTTCTGGCTTCCCGGCGGCTGGGCCTGGGCATCGACGCTCGGACCGCTCGAGCTTCCGGTCGAGCTCGCCTACGTACTTGGTTTTGTGGGCCTCCCCGCAAGCATTGCGATCGCGATGCTGCGCCACCGCCTCTTCGACATCGACGTGATCATCAACCGCGCGCTCGTCTATGGCGCGACGGTGGCGGCGATCGGCGCGCTCTACATGTCCGCCGTTGTGGGCCTCCAGGCGGTGCTCCGTCCCATCACCCAGGGCGATGAGCTTCCGGTCGCGCTCTCTACGCTCGGCGCGATCGCGCTGTTCACCCCGGTTCGCGCGCGGGTCCGGGGCGCCGTCGACCGCCGGTTCTACCGCTCCCGCTACGACGCGACACGCACCCTCGACTCGCTCGCGCTCCGCCTGCGCGACCAGGTCGACCTCGACGCCCTCCGCGGCGAGCTCCTCACCGCAGTCCGCGACACGATGCAGCCCGCCCACGTAAGTCTCTGGCTGCGGGAGCGCGCGCGATGAGCAGGACGGGCGCGCGTCGGCTTGCCTGGGGGTTGTGGTGGATCGCAGTCGCGCTGTTCGCTGGCGGCGTCCTGATCCACGTGTTCGAGCCCGCCTCGCGCGACCCTGTCCTTCCGTCCGACCACAGCACGCTGGCGCTCGTCACGTTCCTGCTCTTCGCACTGGCGTTCCCGACGCTCGGCTCGCTCATCGCGAGACGGCTTCCTACGCATCCTATTGGCTGGCTCTTTTGCGCCGCCGGCTTTTCCGAGCTTGTCCGCAATCTAAGCGGATCCCTCTCGCGTCTGGCGTTCCACACGCATCCTGAGGAGCCGACGTTCGCGAGCCTGATGCTCTGGATCTCGCATCAATCGTCGGGTCTGTTCGTACCGCTGCTGATCGCGGCGTTCTTCTTGTTCCCTGATGGCCGGTTGCCGACGCGACGATGGATGCCAATCCTCATTTTCGTTGTCGTCGCCGCGGCGCTCCGATTCGTCCTCGCGGCCGGCGCGTCGTGGACGCTGGACGGACACCCGAATGCATACGCGGCCGAGCCCCCCTATGGCGAGGTCCTCCAGGTGATTGCGATCGTGTTCTCGCGTCTCTCCGTGGTCATCGCTCTGCTCGCCTTGCTTTCCCTGATCGTGCGCTACCGACGCTCGCCGCAACACGAGCGTCAGCAAATCAAATGGGTGGCTGTTGGCACCGCTGTCGCGACGGCCACGCTACTGGCGTACCTGGGGCTGGGTGGATGGGCATGGGCCGCGACCCTCGGACCCGCGGAAACGCCGATCGTCGCCGTGTACGCGGCCGGCCTGCTCGCCCTGCCGGTCAGTCTCGCGATCGCCATGCTGCGCTATCGGCTCTACGACGTCGACGTTCTCATCAACCGGACATTGGTCTACGGGGCGACGGTGATGACGCTCGCGGGCCTCTACGTCGTGGGCATCGTCGGATTGCAGGCCGCCCTCCGTCCGTTCACGCAAGGCGACGAGCTCCCGGTGGCCCTCACGACGCTCGGTGCGATCGCGCTGTTCGCGCCGATCCGCGCGCGAGTCCAGCATGCCGTCGATGGGCGCTTCTACCGCAGCCGCTACGACGCGACGCGCACGCTCGACTCGCTCGCTGTCCGGCTACGCGACCAGGTCGACCTCGAGGCGCTGCGTGCCGAGCTGCTCGCCGCGGTCCGCGACACGATGCAGCCCGCGCACGCCAGCCTTTGGCTGCGGGAGCGTGCAAGGTGATGGCGGTCGCGGGACGCCCGCGGATCCTTCTGCGGGGTAGCGACCGCGCTGAGCTTGCCTCGGTCCTCGGCGCGCTGGGCGACGTGACGACCGACGCCGCTTTGCTCGCGGATCTCATCGTTTTCACTGCGACGGTGGACGAATCCCTCGCGGAGCTCCGGCGGGTCGCCGCACACGACGACGGCGCGTGGCGGCCGGTGCTCGTCATCGCCCCCGACGACGGGCTCTGCATCGCCGCGCTGGACGCCGGCGCGGACGCGGTCGTCGGCCCGCGCGTCGAGAGCGCAGAGCTGGTCGCGCGAGTGCGGGCGCTGCTGCGCATCAAGGCGCGACACGACGCGGTCGAGAAACAGGCCGCGCAGTTCACTGACTGGACCCAGTCGCTCGTCTCCCGTGTGGCGGAGCAGGTCGAGGAGCTCCAGCGGGTCGAGCGCTTGCGCCGCTTCCTCGCGCCCCAGGTCGCGCAGGTCGTCGCGCACGACGAGGGCCTGCTCGAGAGCCATCGACGGGAGATCGCCGCCGTGTTCTGCGATCTCCGCGGCTTCACCGCGTTTTCCGAGGTTGCCGAGCCCGAGGAGGTCATGGGCGTGCTCCGTGAATACCACGACGCGCTCGGCGCGCTGGTGTTCGAGTACGAGGCGACGCTCGAGCGCTTCGCCGGCGACGCGATCCTCGCGTTCTTCAACGATCCCGTGCCGTGCCCGGACCCGGCCGCGCGGGCGGTCCGCATGGCGGTGGCCATGCGCGAGCGCGTTAGTGAGCTCGTGGCCGGCTGGCGAAAGCGCGGGTACGACCTCGACTTCGGCGTCGGGATCGCGCTCGGCTACGCGACCCTCGGGCGGATCGGCTTCGCCGGCCGCTCCGACTACGGCGCCGTGGGGACGGTCGTGAACCTCGCCGCGCGCCTGTGCGCCGAGGCACAGGGCGGGCAGATCCTCCTGAGCGAGCGCGCCCACACCCTCGTCGAGGATCTCGTCGAGGCCGAGCCGCTCGCGCCGCTGCCGCTCAAAGGCTTCCTTCGTCCCGTCAAGGCCGTCAACGTGGTCGCCCTGCGGGCCGAGCGGTGATCCCCGTAACGCTTTTCGGACGCCCGGTCCGTAGAAGGAGGTCGAGATGCTGAGCTTCGCCCGATCGCTGCGCTGGGTCCGCGGACGAGGGTCCGAGCCGACCGCCTCGTCCGCGCGCGCCACGGACCGCTCCACCGCGCGTCAATTGCACCGGACCGCCGAGACGCCGCGCGTTGACATCGCGCCCAACGACCCGCTGGTCATGTACCTGATGAGCGCTCCCGGGCCCGTCGCGCTCGATGGGCTCCAGCTGGACTCGCCCGCACTCCGGGACCTCCGCGCCGCGGGGGTCAAGCTGGTCGTGCCTTTGGTGAGCCAGGGGGAGCTCATCGGTACGTTCAACCTCGGCCCTCACCTTTCAGATCAGGAGTACTCCGTCGACGATCGGCGGCTCCTGGACAAGCTGGCGGCGCAGGCCGCGCCCGCGCTCCGTGTCGCGCAGCTGGTCCGCGAGCAGGAAGCGGAGGTCCGAGCGCGAGAGCGTCTCGAACAGGAGCTCCGCCTCGCGCACCTCATCCAGCAGCAGTTCCTCCCAAGGAAGGTCCCCGACCTCCCCGGGTGGCAGGTCGCGGCGTTCTACCGCCCGGCGCGGCAGGTCGGCGGCGACTTCTACGACTTCATCGACCTCGCCGACGGTCAGATCGGGCTCGTCGTCGGCGACGTCACGGGGCACGGCGTCCCGGCGGCGCTGGTGATGGCGACGACGCGGAGCGCGATCCGCAGCGAGGCGCCTCGGCTCGTCGCGCCGGGAGCCGTGCTTGCCCGCGTGAACGAGCTCCTGCACGGCGACATGCCTTCGAACATGTTCGTGACCTGCCTGTTCGCGCTCCTCGACCCGGTCCGCGGACGCCTTCGTTTCGCGAACGCCGGCCACGACCTTCCCTACGTGCGCAGGGCGGCCGGGGTCGTCGAGCTGCGCGCGACCGGCATGCCGCTCGGCATCATGGCCGATTCGCGGTACGCGGAGGCCGAGACGGTCCTCGCGCCCGGCGAGGGCCTGCTCCTGCACAGCGACGGTCTCGCCGAGGCGCACGCGCCGGACCACGCGATGTTCGGCTTCCCGCGGCTGCGCGACGAGATGGGCAGGCACCAAGGCGGTCAGCCGCTCATCGACGGGCTCCTCGAGGCGCTCGACCGGTTCACCGGCCCGGGGTGGGCGCAGGAAGACGACATCACCCTCGTCACGCTCACGCGGTCGGCCCGCAGCGAGCCGCGCGAGATCGCGAGCTTCGCGGTCCCGAGCCGCGCGGGGAACGAGCGGGTCGTCATGGACCGCGTCGCCGAGGCGATCGCGGCCGCGGGCATCGACATGCCCGGGCTGGCGCGCATCAAGACGGCGGTCGGCGAAGCCGCAATGAACGCCATCGAGCACGGCAATCGGTTCAGCGAGGAGGTCCCAGTCGGCGTGCAGGTTCTGGCCACCGACGACGAGGTGCTCGTCCGCATCACCGACAACGGCGGCGACCGCGCGATGCCCGAGCCCTCACAGCCGGATCTCGAGGCGAAGCTCGCCGGCAAGGAGAAGCCACGCGGCTGGGGCCTCTTCCTGATCAAGAACATGGTCGACGACGTGAACGTGCGCACCGACGGACCGCGGCGGGTGATCGAGCTCGTCGCGCGTCTCAAAGGAGGTCGCGATGGCGACAGCGGGCGAGCGTCTTAGGGTCCGGTCGGCCGACGGCGCGGCGGTCATCGACCTTCCCTCCGAGGTCGATGCCGCGACCGAGACGGTGCTGCGCGACGCGTACACGGAAGCCGCGGCCGCAAAGCGGACCATCGCACTCAACTTCGCCGGCGTCGACTACATCAACAGCACGGGCATCGCGATCATCGTCGGAATGCTCGCGAGGGCCCGCGCGGACGGCCACATCGTGAGGGCGTTCGGGCTGAGCGACCACTACCGCGAGATCTTCGAGATCACACGGCTCTCGGATTTCATGGCGATCTACCCGAGCGAGTCGAGCGCGCTCGGGCCGCGTTGAGGAGGATGGAAATGGCGAACACGACGACGGCGCTGGGCGTGCGCAGGATCGGCGATGCCGGACTCATGGACATCCGCGGCGATGTCACGGCGCAGAGCGAGCCGGCGCTCGCCGAGGCCTTCGCGGAGGCGAGCTCGGGAGGGATCCGCGCGGTCATCCTGAACTTCACCGCGCTGGACTACATGAACAGTGGCGGGATCGGCCTGCTCGTCACGCTCCTCGTCCGGGCGAACCGCCAGAAGCAGCGCCTGTGCGCATACGGGTTGAACGAGCACTACCGCCAGATCTTCGAGCTCACGCGACTGGATGAAGCGATCGCGATCTTCGACACCGAAGACGCCGCGGTCGCGTCGGCGCGATGAGCGGGCGCGACGAGGCGTACTGGGCCAAGCCGGTCCGGACGCTCGACGTCAAAGAGATCCCGGCGGGGGCGACCAGCGCGAACGTCGCCGGCCGCCGCGTGGCCGGCGCGGCGCAGGGATTCGGTCAGCTCTGGCACAAGCGGTTCCGCGTCCGGCTCGAGGGAGCCAACGTCGCCCCGCAGGAGGTCATTCGCGTGTGGAAGGAGCGCTTCGGCGACTTCTGGCCGAAGCGCGCGCGCATGTTCCTGCCGCCCGCCGGTATCGCCCCAGGCGAGATCGGCATCATCAACGCCGGCATGCCGGGCGCGCCGACGTTCGCGACCGGCGTGCTCGTGATCTATTCCGACGACGTGTCGTTCAGCTTTATCACGCCGGAAGGGCACATGTTCACGGGCCCGATCACATTCAGCGCCTTCGACGACGACGGTACGACGGTGGCCGAAGTCGAGGAGTTCACGCGCGCCAGCGACCCGCTCTGGGAGCTCCTCATGATCACGCCGTTCGTCGGTGACTGGATGCAGAACGCCCAGTGGATCGCCACGCTCGGCAATCTCGCGGCGCACTGGGGCGTGCGTGGCAAGGTAGACACGCGGATCGTGTGTCTCGACCGCGGTCGGCAATGGTCGCAGGCGAAGAACATCTGGCATAACGCCGGGATCCACTCCGGCCTCTACGCGGCCCGTGCACCGTTCCGCCGTCTTGCCCGTCCGAACGCGAAACGGCAGCCTTAGCCGCTTCGCCGCCGTCCGGTGGTGGCGCGGCCGCTGCGGTCGGCCGTGCCCGGCCACACCTCGAGTCGCGCGAAGTAGCACCTAAGTGATGATCCAAAAACGTGCGATAACCGGCGAGCCATATCAACGAGCGCGTAGGCTGCGCCACTGCATCTGTGCGGACGGTTGATTTGGACGCGAAATACGCGGAGGAGCTGCTTCGCCTCCAGGATGCTCTGCAGGCCGAAGCATCGCGCGTCCTCGGGGAGCGCGCCGAACGGGGTCCAGAGCTATGACGAACTCCTGAGCGAGAAAGTACCGGTGCTCTCGCTCTTGAGGAAGCCGGTAAAGCCGTGCTCGGAATCGAGCCGGGCCCGGACCAATCGAAGCACGAAGTCCGCCGGGCGGACGGTCTCAGTGGGCGGCTGATTAGCGGTTAGACGCCCGTGAGCGATGGCTGGAGCATCGGCGATCGCTGTTTTCTCGAGCAAACACTCAGCGTCGCTCTCGAGAAAAATCAGGAGAGTCAACCGGCCTACCGACAGGGCTGCTGGAACGACCATCTGGCCTGAATCGCCACAGGGCCGCGGTGACACTGGGCCGGAGCGGTCCCAGGCTTATCGAGACGCCGTACAAGAAGAGTCAGGCGTACCGAGTCAGCAGTACACAGCGCGAGTTCTTGCAGAAAACCGGACAAGCACGTCGAAGCGTGATCGCGATTTCGCCTAAGTAGGCTCGCGAAAATCGGTGGGCAGAGAGGTGTGTGGTTTCACCACATAGCGGACAGATGTCTCAAGACATAGTGGACACCCAAGCTGACGAGGGGGTGCCGCGATGGGTCTGGGACGCTATGTGGTCGACGCGATCGTGCTCGAGGGTCGGAGCCCGAGCGAGCTCGCCAAGGAGCATGGCATCTCGCGCAGCTGGATCTATGAGCTCGTCGGCCGTTATCGCCAAGGCGGGTACGCGGCGCTCGAACCGCGCTCGCGGCGGCCGCGGTCCTGCGCGCACCGCACGCCGCCGCGGGTCGAAGGCGCCATCCTGCGACTGCGCCGCGAGCTCCTCGCCGCCGGCCACGACGCCGGTCCGCACACGATCGCGTACCACCTGGCGCGGCGCGCCCAGCGCGTCCCCTCGGTCGCCACGATCTGGCGCATCCTGCGCCGCCGCGGCCTCGTCACCCCGCAGCCTCAGAAGCGCCCACGCTCCTCGCTCATCCGCTTTCAGGCGGCGCTGCCCAATGAGCTCTGGCAGGGCGACACCACGCACTGGGTCCTGGCGAACGGGACCGGCGTCGAGATCTTCGATCTCATCGACGACCACTCGCGCCTGGCACTGGCGAGCGTGGTCTTCCCGACGGTGAAGGCCGCCGACGTCGTCGCCGTCTTTGCTGAAGCCGCCCGCCGCTACGGCCTGCCGGTGAGCGTGCTCACCGACAACGGCGCGGTCTTTTCCGGCGCCTCGCGCGGCGGCACGGTGCTCTGGGAATCGGAGCTCGCGCGTCTTGGCATCGGCGCCGTGCACTCGACGCCGTACCACCCGCAGACCTGCGGCAAGGTCGAGCGCTTCCACCAGACCGTCAAGCGCTACCTCAGGAAGCAGGCGCCGGCTCGCAGCGTGGCCCAGCTGCAGGCGCAGCTTGAGACCTTCCGCACCTACTACAACCAGCGCCGCCCGCACCGCGCGCTCGGCCGGCGCACGCCGCTGGTCGCCTTCAACGCGCGGCTTCGGGCCACCCCCGCGGCCTCGCCGGCACCGATCACCCACTTCCGCGTCCGCGAGGACAAGGTCGATGGCTGCGGTCGCGTCACGCTGCGCTATCTAAGCCGACTGCATCACATCTACATCGGTCGAGCGAACAAGGGTGAGCGCATCCGGCTGCTCATTGCCGACGCACACGTCCGGATCGTCCGCGAGGACGGTCAGCTGCTCCGCGAGCTGACGCTCGATCCGAGTCGCGACTACCAGCCGCACACCGCAGCTACACCTGTCCACAATGTCTTGCGACAGGTGTCCTCGATGTCCTGAGACATCACACTGAGGCGACGGCGGGAATCGAACCCGCGATGAAGGTTTTGCAGACGTTTGATCTGTTGCTCGGCTTGACGCTGCGGCTATCGTCCAGACGAGCGAAGGGGCGCCCCGCAGTCAGACAGACCATTTTCGTTGCTGGGCTGAAAGCACGTGCGGCCGCGCATGGGGGAAAGCTGGTGCGGGGAGAGTCTGGACCGGCAGGCGCGACGCCCGCGCCGCAATGAAGACCGCAACTTCGGAGCTTACTCGTCGCGAACGCGAGGTGGCGACCCTCCTGGCGCAGGGCCTGACGAATCGCCAGATCGCCGAGAAACTCTTCATCGCCGAGCGCACCGCCGAGCATCACGTCGAGCAAATCCGGTACAAGCTCGGCTTTCACACCCGTAGCCAGGCCGCCGTCTGGGCGGCGATAGCGGAGACACAACTTCAGCCGCAGGCGCACCCGCCCGCCCTCGACGTCAACGTCTCGACCCCAAGCGCACGCGCGCGATCGATTCCGGTATGGAAACGCGTGGCGGTGCTGGCAGTGATCGTCGTAGTCATCATCACAGGAAGCGCGCTCGCGTCGCGGTTCAGCCAGCCCACAGTTCCCACGGCCGCGTCCGCAGACGGGATCGTTGAGCTCGACGGGGGCACGGGTCGGATCATCGGTAAGATTGCGACCAGCGCGCACGGTAATGAGCTCGCCATCGGCGGCGGCGTCATGTGGGAGATCAGCTACCGCGCGCGAACGCTAATACGCATAGATCCCAAAACGTATGCAGTCACTGCTTCATACGGAGTTCCTGGCGCGGCGCCCCCTGTAGGAGTCGCATTCGGCGCCGACTCGGTCTGGGTCGCCACGGCGTTCGGCGATAAGTCGCTCTGGCGATTCGACCCCAAGACGGAGCAGTTCTCGCCGCCGATCGGTCTCTCGAGTGGGCTGTCCGCTGTGGCCTACGGTGCGGGTGCTGTCTGGGTCGCTGACAAAAGCGCGGATCGTATCTACCGGGTCGACCCGAGCACGAGCACAGTTACAGCGCAGATTCCAGTGGGCGATGGGCCCGAGGCGATCGCCGTTGACTTTGGCGCCGTCTGGGTTGTGAACGGCGTCGACGCGAGTATCTCCCGCATCGATCCGGTCGCGGCCGCGGTGAGCGGCACGATCGGCCTTCGAGGCCTGCCGACCGCGATCGCAACCGGGCAGGGTGCGGTCTGGATCGTGAGCGAATCATCGAGTCTCCTGATGAGGATCGACCCAGCGACGAATTCGATCCTCGAGATCCCTGTGGGAACCGGTCCGTCCGGTGTGGTCGCAACTCGCTCCGCCATTTGGGTTGCCGAGGGCGTCACGGGGCGCTTGGAGCGTATCGATCCCGAGAGCTATCAAGTCGTGGCGACGGCCTACGTGGATGGCGCCGTGGATGGCATTCTCGCGGACGAGCGGTCCGTCTGGGCGACGCGACATGTGCGGCCTCTGGCGGCCACCACGTCCAGCGCGGATCCGCTTCGGGGTGGCACGCTGCGCGTGGTGATGCCGGCATGGGCCGGATCTGATCTTGCCAACCCCGAGCCGCGGCCGAATGCCCTCGATCCACAGATCGGCGTGACACTCGATTCCGGCGAACTCTTCCGTTGTTGCCTGCTGCGCACGCTTGTCTCGCACATGGGCCGTTCCTACCGCGATGGCGGTGCGGAGCTTCAAGCAGATCTGGCCACCCAGCTACCGGAGGTGTCCGCCGACGGCCTCGTCTGGACCTTCCATCTTCGACGCGGCCTGCACTACGCGCCGCCGTTCGCGAACGTCGAGATCACCGCCGGCGACTTCGTGCGCGCGCTCGAGCGTGAGGCCCGGGTTGAGAACGCCTCGGCCGAGTTCCTCTCGCCGATCGAGGGTTTTGACGCGTACCGCGGCGAGCGAGCGGACACCATTTCCGGGCTCGAGGTTGCGGATCCGTACACGCTGAAGGTCCATCTCCGCGAGGTGACCGGAGACTTGCCTTATCGCTTCGCGCTCTCCGACACCGCCCCAATCCCGCCGCTTCCCACCCAGGCCGGGGCCCCCCTTGGAGCGGCGACCGGACACGACCAGGGTTACGGTCGTTTTCTCGTCGCTTCTGGTCCGTACATGATCGAGGGGAGCGAGCGGCTCGACTTCTCCGTCGCGCCGGACGAACAGCTGCCGGTGAGCGGCTTCGAGCCGGCCCAGTCGCTGACCCTCGTGCGGAATCCTTCCTGGGCTCGAGTAAGCGATCCGCTGCGGCCGGCCTACGTCGATCGGATCGAGATCACGATGGGTGCCTCGGATGACGACGCCGCGCAGCTCGTCGACCGCGCACGGGCGGACGTCATCCTGCGTGGCTCGCCGCCCCCGCAGGTGCTGCCGTGGCTCGTCGAAAAGTTTCGGGCCGACCCACGCCTTGGCCGCGTCGAAGTGAATTCGCGCGATTTCGTGCGCGCCATCAGCATGAACCTGGCGGTGCCGCCCTTCGACGACATCCACGTGCGGCGAGCCGTGAACTACATCCTCGACAAGAGCGCCCTGCTCGAGGCGCACGGGGGCGACCTCACCGGCAGGATCCTCACGCACTACGTGCCGGACAGCCTCGAGAACGATGCGCTCGTCGCCTACGACCCGTACGCGACCCCCGGTGAGCGGGGCAGCCTCGAGCTCGCGCGGCAGGAGATGCGTCAGTCGCGCTACGACCCGGAACACATCGGGGTCTGCGGCGTCCCTGAGTGCAAGCAGGTGCGGGCGCTGACGATCAAGGGAAGTCCCTCCCTCTTCCCGCGGCTGTTCGGCGGCTTCCCGCGCCTGGGGGCCCTCATCGCGGACGACCTGAGACAGATCGGCATCACGCTGGACGTGCAGAGCCCGCCCGATATGTTCGCCCAGATCGACGACCCGAAGAATCGGATCCCACTCGCCCTCACCGTCGGGCTTGGGCCCAACTACACGAGCGCGTCGTCCACGTTTTCGGTTGACTTCTCTGGTGCGGCGATCGGCACCTCCAATACCTCGTTGGCCGGCGCCACACCTGAGCAGCTGCGCGAGTGGGGCTACGGCGTGACGAGCGTCCCAAGCCTCGACGCCCGCATCCACGAGTGCATGCAGGGCGGACTCCGGGAGTCGCGCTGTTGGACCGCGCTCGACGTGTATCTCATGGAAAAGGTGGTCCCGATCGCCCCGTACACGCTGGAGACGGTGATCGATGTCGTGCCGAGCCGCGTCGTCAACTACGCATTCGACCAGTCCAGCAACGAGATCGCCCTGGACCAGCTCGCCGTCCGGCACTGAGTCCGCACCGGCTGTTTCGAGCCCAGACCAAGAAACAGGTACTTCTCCCGATGCGATCGCGGTAGCCAGGGGTGCAATCTGCCCTCGGCTGCCCATCGGCCGCCGCGCGGGAGGTCCAGCTTGCCAGGCACCGTTCTCGTGGCTGTGCTCGTTGCCTTCGGTCTGATCTCAGCGGCGACGCTGGCAGCTGTCTACCAGTTGGCGAACCAAAATGGCCGCCTCCTCCTGCGCTTGGACCATCTCGAGCGCCGCCTCGGTCGCGATGATTCTTCCGGGGATGATGGGGCGGGTCGCGCGCACCTGCTCCCGGCGCTGACAACGCTTACTGAGAGTCGAATCGAGCGAAACGGCCTGCACGCCGGCGCGGATGCCCCACTCTTCGAACTACCTGGCCTCGACGGCCAGACCGTCTCGCTCCGGGCATACCGCGGCCGGCGCGTGCTCCTGGTGTTCAGCGATCCTCGCTGCGGCCCCTGCGAGCAGCTCGCTCCGCATCTCGTCCGGTTGCAAATGGAACACGCCACGAACGGGCTATCCGTGGTGATGATCGGCCGCGGAGACGCCAGAGAGAACCGCGAGAAAGCCAGGCAGTACGGCTTCAAGTTTCCAGTCGCGCTTCAGCGTCGATGGGAAGTCTCGAAGCAGTACGGCATCTTCGCCACACCTGTCGCCTTTCTCATCCACGAAGACGGCGTGATCGCACGAGATGTGGGGAAGGGAGTCAACGAGATTCTGGCATTGGTGAGTTGACTCCGCGCTTCGCACCGACCGCATCGAGAAGGGGGTGTCGTCATGAACGAAAACGAATTTGACCAATTCACGAGAGCAGTCGCAGCAGGAGGGTCCCGACGCTACTTCCTCGGCCTTCTTGGGAGAAGCGCCGTCGGAGGATTTCTTGGTCTGGCGGGAGTCACGGCCATCTTCGCGGGAGGGAAGAAGTGCCCTCCAGGAACATTCAAGTGCAGCAAGGTCTGCTGTGACGCGTCAGGCGACCTTGTCTGCGTCAACGGTACGTGCTGCGTTCCGCCGCACTGTCCGTAGCGCCGCGACGCATCACGCTGATTCCAGCGAGGACGAAAAACTGTGGAGGGCATGAAGGATGATCCGCCCGTTCTCGGGTATCGGGCCAGCAGTCTTTCTGATCTGTGGAGCGGTGATCGGTGCGGGGGCAAAGCGTCCGCGGAGATCTGTCGCGGTACACGCCATGGTCCTCGCCGCGAGCTTCGCTCTCGCGCTGGTGTCCGCGGTCCCCGCTACGGCCTCGTCAGTCACGAGCGTGACGGATCCGGTAGGAGACGCGTCGATCCATCCTCAAGGGATCCTCGTGCCGGGGTATCAAGACATTGTCCGGGCGTCAGTCACCGGGGGCGACGGCCGTTTCGTTTTCGTCATGGATCTGGCGGCTCCCGTACCCGCCGTGCCGACGCTACAGCCTGAGGTCAAGCTTCTTGACTGGAGCTTCCGCCTGAACACCGACGTTACGACAGCTCCGCGGGGGTTCCCGTGGGCACCTGGCGATTCAATCCACGGCGCTGAGTATGTCGTCTTCATTGTTTACGACGGGACGAGCTTCTCGGGCATTCTGATCGATCGAACACCGACCCTCGGTGGAGGTCAGCCCGTCATCACGCCGATCTCGTTCGCGATCAGGGGATCAGAGATCACCGCGTCGGTCCCTGAGGGACTAATTGGCACTCCCTCGAGCTTCCTCTGGCGCGCCACTACCGACCTCTGGGTCGCTCAGCTGGGGACTGAGGCCTTTTGGCAGCCTGACAGCGCCCCCGACACAGGAAGTGTCGCGTGGCCATAGCCAGCGAGGAGAAATAGGAGCCCATGATGAAGAGCAGACTTTCCGTAGCATTCGGATCTCTTCTGATCGTGCTGACCGCGCTGCTGGTCGCGAAGCCCGCGGCCGCCCAGCAGTTCTCGGATTGGTCTCCACCGACCAATCTCAACGCCATCGTCCGTAGTGACGGCACCCTCTGTCCGGCCGTCGTCAACACGACGTCCGACGACCAGCACATGACGATCTCCAAGGACGGGCTGACCCTCATCTTCTCGTCGAATCGTCCCGGCGGATCGGGCAACCAAGATCTCTGGTTCACCGAACGTGCGAGCCGCGACGAGTGCTGGGGTGACGCGGTCAATCTTGGAAACGTCGTGAACAGCGCGGTCCAGGATCTCGCTCCAAACCTCAGTACCGACGGCCACTGGTTGTACTTCCACAGCCGGCGACCGGGCGGCTGCGGCGCAGGGACGAGTGGGGAACTGTGGGTCGCTCATCGCCAGGACAAGAGCGCGAACCTGGGCTGGGAGACTCCGATCAACCTTGGCTGCACGATCAACCTCGTGGGCTCTGACCAAGCGGGCCCGAACCACTTCGAGGACGAAGCATCGGGTATTCAGTTTCTCTATTTCACTCGCAAGCCCAACACTGCGAGCGAGGACTTTTTCGATATCTACGTAAGCACGTGCGACGCCGACATCGCCAGCTGCAACAGGCAGGGCCTCTGGAGCGCCGGCGAACCCGTGAGCACGCTCAACTCGCCGGCCGATCCGCAGCACAGCTTTGGTCGCGACACGCGAACGGCGATCCGGCGGCGCGACGGCCTGGAGATGGTCCTGTCCAGCAAACGCCCGGGTGGCGCTGGACTCATCGATCTCTGGAGCTCCACGAGGGCAACAACCCTTGACCAGAACTGGTCGACGCCGCAGAACCTGCGCGCGCTCAACACTTCGGCCAACGACGGCGCGCCTGCGCTGTCCTGGGATGGCACCGAGCTCTACTTCTATTCGAACCGTGCCGGCACGACAGGCGGCAATGACCTGTACGTCAGCAAGCGCAGCCGAGCGGCCGGCATCCTCACGAACTTATCGACACCGTTCAACCTCGGACTCTCAATCAACACCGCAGACCGCGACTCCCACTTCTCCATCTCGAAGGATGGGCTGACCGCGTTCTTTTCAACCGACCGGCCTGGCGGCCTGGGAGCGAACGACATCTGGGTCGCTAGACGAGCGCGGCGCGTCAACCTCTGGGGAGACCCGCACCCGCTCAGTTCCAATCTGAACTCCAGTGGCCGAGAGGCCTGCGCGTCGCTATCTCAAAACGGGACTGGCTCTTCTTCAGTAGCGACCATCTGACGGCATCTGCGGCGGCCGTCCGACCGCGTTCGTGTATGGCGGAGCAGACCTCTTGGGCCTGGTATCGCGACGACGTCGACGAGGATTTTGGAATGATGCGGTCGATCAACCTCGGGCCGACGGTGAATAAGGCGCTCCGCAGCGTCGATACAAAGCTGCTCCGGAGACCGAGGCGAGGCAGTGGTTTGTAAGGCGACGCGAGGCTCAGCGCGGACGCTCATTTCTCAAATTTTCGCCAGAACTCGCGTCTGAGGCGACGGCGGGAATCGAACCCGCGATGAAGGTTTTGCAGATCGATGGTTCGATCTGCGAGCCGAGGATCGAAAAACCGAGAAAAATCGCAGAAATCGCGTCCTCTGACTGACCCTCCTTGGACGGCAGACCTATGCCCTGCGCCTTTCGACGTTGGGATCCGAAGACGCGTGGCCCGAGCAAGTGCATCAGCACCTGACCACCGAGAAAACGTCTGATCTACAGCTTGAAGGCCGTCAGCGGCCGTTCGCCGCAGAGAATTCGCCACTCTGCGGACGAATTCGTATGGCGCGTCAGCGAAAGAATCAGGGGAGTCAAACGCACTATGAATACTGGCGACGCCAGGAACGACCACTCCCCTCGGGCAAGCTCACCTGTGCGACGTCCTTGCAGCAAGACGTCCGCTGCAACGCGGCGCTCTTACGACTGCCCTGGCTCGCGCTACTTCACCTGGAAGGGCGCGCCATACGCCTGACCGCCGACCGTGAAGGAGATCCGCCAGGATCCGCTGCTCAGGCCTTTCGTGCTGAGGTTATACACATAGCCGCCTGTCCCGCCCAATGTGACGTCGTAGCGGAAGTCGCTGTCGGGATTGGCGTTCCCCGCATCGTCCGCAACCACAGAGGTCGCTGGTCCGGTCATGATCACCGTCGTCGCGTGCGGAATGAGACTTGGCGTTGAGAGATTCGATCCGCTCAGAGTGCACAGCTGCAACCTGATCGGAACGGTGCTGCCAAGCATTGCCGCCTTCGTCGGGTCGTACAGCAGACAGACGTTGTAACTGACGGTCACTGTCTGGGTCGCCGCCGCACTGTTCCCGCTCGCGTCCACCGCGGTCCAGGTGAGCGTCGTGACGCCGATCGGAAAGAGGTTCCCCACCGGCGTGCCGCTCACGGTCGCGCTGGCGCCCGGACAGTTGTCTGAGAAGGTCGGGCTGCCCGGGTCGGGCACGACCGTGCCGGTTGCGCCCGCTGCGACGACGCTGATGTTCGCCGGTGCGGCGATCGCGGGCGGCTCCACGTCATTCACCGTGATGCTGAAACTCGCGGTGGAGCTGTTGCCCGAAGGGTCGGTGGCTGTGCCGGTCACGAGTGTTGTGCCCTTGGGGAAGCTGCTCCCTGAGGGCGGTGCGCTCGTCACGCTCACCGAGCCAGAGTCATCGTTCGCGCTGAAGGCGAAGCTGACAACGGCGGTGCACTGCCCCGGATCTGTGGCCGTCGTGATGTTCGCCGGAGCGGTGATCGTCGGGGGAGTGCTGTCAGCTGGCGTCATATTGAAGGTCGCGAGGCTGTGGCCGAAGCCTGCCGCGATCGTTGACACATTGGTGAGACCGGCCACGCTCACCGGGCCGGTCCGATCGACGAAAGTCCCATCGCCAAGTTGGCCCCATGAGTTCTGTCCCCAGGACCGTACGGTCCCATCCTGCATGAGCGCCAGGCCATGCGAGGCCCCGGCGGCGACCGATCGTACGCCGGTGAGCCCGACGACACGCACTGGTTGTGTACGCGTCACAAACGAGCCGTCACCGAGCTGTCCCGCGAAGTTGCTTCCCCAGGACCAAACGGTGCCGTCGGTCGCCTTCAGTGCGTAGCTATGGAAATACTTCGATGAGATCGTGCTGACGCCCGAGAGAGAACTGACTTGGACCGGGAGCGTGTGGTCGGCACCACTGCCATCGCCCAACTGTCCTTGATCGTTCGCGCCCCAAGCCCAAACGTTTCCAGAGGCGTCGAGCGCCAAACTATGCCCATAGCCGTCGGCAACCGAGACCGTCCCCTGAATACCTTGGACACGCGCCGGCGTCGGCGAGCCGAACGAGAACGGCGAGGTCGTGCCATTGCCCAATTGACCGTAGTAGTTCCATCCCCAAGCCCAAACAGAGCCGTCGTTCTCCACGGCCAGCGCATGCTGCCACCCTGCCGCGACGCTCCGCACACTCGTGAGCCCAACGACCCGAACGGGAAGTGTCCTCTGTTCGCCGGTACCGTCGCCAAGTTGACCGAAGTAGTTCGCGCCCCAAGACCACAGGGTTCCGTCCGATCGCAGCGCGAACGAGAAGTGAGAGTTGGCAGCGACAGCGGTCACATTCGTCAAGGACGAGACCTTCACGGGCACCAGAGATGGCATGGTCGTCCCGTTCCCGAGCTGCCCGAACGAGTTGTCACCCCAGGCCCAGACAGTCCCGTCCCTCTTCAAGGCGAGGCTGTGCAGGTAACCACCCGCAACAGCGGCGACGTCGGTGAGGCCGTTGACCGTCACGGCATTCACGCGCGCGTTCCCAGATGTTCCGTCCCCAACCTGACCGTTGCCATTCAGCCCCCATGCCGCGACAGCGCTCGTTGACTCCGCCGAGCGCACGGGATCTGTCGCCGAGAGGACAACTGCGCCTAGGGCGACGACCGACACGAGGAACCGACGCACGCGTTCCCTCCCCAACCTCAGGCGACGGAGCGTAGACCACCGGTCAAGCAACCCAGCACGTACCGGTCAATCTGGGACTCCGCCAGTGGAAATCGGGATGGGGCACCTGATCGGGAGTCAGGCGCTGTGCAATGCGAGATCTTCAGCCTCACCCGGTCGCAACAGTCCGTCATGTCAAGCGGAAAGACCGGACTTCTCCGCGCTGCCAGGGGACGCGAGTGGTGATCAACGGCGACGGGAACCTTCTGTCGCTCCGACGGGCCGCCGCCTGACCGAATTTGCCCCTTCGCAGGCCGCCAGGCCGCGCGACGCTCAAGGTCGACGAGACGCGTCACGTTCCCGGAGTTGTAAGGCTCGTCCAATGGGCGCCGGCGTCGGTCGTGCGCTGAAGGGTTCCCCGCACGCTCGCATAGCCCGTGGTCGAGTCGCCGAAGACGATCTGCGGTGCGACGCCAGCGGCTTGGCTGTAGTCGGTCGCGAACGCGTGCCACGACGCGCCCGCGTCCGTCGTCTCGACCGACGAGCTCCCCGGGACGACCTGCAGCCACCGCGTCGGAGTGAGGAAGACGATGTCCGCGTCGCTGGGCGCGGTACGGATGTACGACCAGGTCGCGCCATGATCGGTCGATCGGAAGATGTGGCGCTGGGCGGTGCCATTCACGAACGAGCCCGCGGACACCAGCACGACAGAGCCAAAGTCGCCCAGGGCACCGGGTTGGAGCGTTGAGATTGAGGGCTCGAACACGAATCCAGGAGGATCGGGCAGCCGCTGCGACAACGTCCATGTCGTGCCACCGTCACTCGTGCGAAGCACCGCTGGCGGTACGTCGCGGCCCGCCACGTCGATGTATCCGTGCTGCGGATCGACGAACGCGACACGCGACTTGCAGCCCCCCGCCAGCGGAGAGCTGGAGAAAGTCGCCTGGTGTGCCCTCTCCCACGTGGAAGCGCCATCCGTCGTGCGCCACACCGTGAAGCCTTGTGCCATGCAGCCCGTTGCCGGTGACCCGACCGTCAGGAGCCAACCGTCCCGATCGTCGACGAACGAGATGTTCTTCATGGGTCCGAGCGGGAGCTGCGGGACATCCCGCTCCTCCCATGTCGCCCCACGATCGAGCGATCGGAACAGGTGCTGGTCGGCAACGAGGACCCACACCACGCCGCTCCCCGCCGCGGCGATATCGGCGAATGAAGGCAGCGGGATCGGGGTTGGCGACGCATTGGCCGGAGGCGCCGTAACGATCGCAGCGATCGTGGCTGAAGACGTTGGCGACGGGGCGAGCGAAGTGACGCCAGTGTTTGTAGCCGGGGTTGGACTTGGCGCAATACTGCTGGTGCACGAGACAAGAAGGACGGCGACCAGGACGATGGTTCTCCTCATTGACCGAGCATGCTCCGAAGTTCAGACGCGGTCATCCGCGCTCGAAGCCTCGAACGCGTACGTCACTCATATGAGTTAGACAATCGCCATTGCGGCTTACGCCTCGCGGGATCCCCTTCGTGCGACCCACGCTGCGCCAACCGCAACCAGAACCGTGCACACAAGCGCAATCGCGGTGAGTGTCAAGGAGGGCTGCGGCTCACCAAAGCGGGAACATAGCACCTCGCCGGGGCCGAGCGGCGCACCGCATCGCCAGTCCCACCAAACCAGATTCGCGAACCAGTAGCCCATCACGCCGCCAATCGCACCGGACAGGCCAATCACTGCAGCGACGGCGCGCTTGTACACGCTCCACGCTACGACCGGCGCCGCGGCGATCGCAACCAATGGCGCGACGCCAGCTTCCATCCATCGCATCGCAGTCACTCCGACGAGCGCCGCCGCGAGCCAGAGTGAAGCTTCTGGCGCGGGAGACACGAACCGCATCAGGAAGAGGTCAGGCGTACGGCGGTTCCACGCGCATCTTCTGCGCCACACCTGGGCGACGAACTGGATGAAGGGCCCCGGCGCGGATCTGCTCTCGCTGCAGCGGCAGGGCGGCTGGGAGCGCCTCGAGATGGTCGAGCGCTATAGCCACGCCGTCCCGATCAGAGATCGCGCCGCGCTGCCCAACCCGCTCGCGCAGGCGACGCTCGTTCACTACCGGCGCGATGCGCAGGCCGTCTGACCCCGAGAAGCCGCCCCGGGTCAGACGCCTGTGCGGGGCCAGTTGCATCTTTTCCGCCCTAGCGTCCCGAAGCTCGAGACGCACTTCGCTTAAACGGGCGCGAA
>Ga0209056_10000968_pt1 | contig 31765 bp, 23 predicted proteins | sample GraSoiAngelo_114_FD_185876 | JGI IMG/M metagenome (GOLD analysis project Ga0209056, IMG submission 185876) | Grasslands soil microbial communities from the Angelo Coastal Reserve, California, USA - 14_0903_13_40cm (SPAdes) (version 2) | ecosystem: Environmental > Terrestrial > Soil > Grasslands... | reverse complement strand
GCGGCTCGTTTCCACCGAGAAAGTCAGCGCCACCGCCGCGAGGCAGGTCTTCGGGGAGATGTGGAAGAGCGGCGGCGATCCAGAGGCAATCGTGAACACGCTCGGCCTGGCGCAGACGAGCGACGAAGGCGCGATCGCGGCGGCCGTGGACGAGGTCATCAAGGCGAATCCGAAGGTGATCGCGGACTACCGGAAAGGGAACGAGCGCGCGCTGGACGGGCTTATCGGTCCGGTGATGGGTCGCATGAAGGGAAAGGCGAGCGGCGCGGTGATCCGCCGGATCATCCTGGAACGATCGGCTGAGAGACCTTAGCGGCCACAGTGGCTTGACGCGGCGCGCGTGATCAATCGATGAACTCGTACGCGGGGATCGTCAGGAAGTCGTGGAACTCGTCTGACAGCGCGACCTCTTCGAAGATCTTCCGCGCGTCTTCATAACGACCCTTCGCGAAGAGGTCCGCGCCGACGGCGTTCTTGATCTTTTCGAGCTCCTCGCGCTCAACATCGCGAACGAGCTTCGGCGTCACGCGCGGTCCCTCGGAAAGCGAGACGCCGTGGTGGATCCACTGCCAGACCTGCGAGCGTGAGATCTCGGCGGTCGCGGCGTCCTCCATGAGGTTGTTGATCGCGGCGGCCCCGGTTCCTCGGAGCCACGACGCGATGTACTGGATGCCCACGCTCACGTTCGTCCGCAGACCGGCATCGGTGATCGTCCCACCGGGGATCCGTACGTCGAGCAGCTGCTTCGCCGTCGTATTGACCTCCGGGCGCTGGCGGCTGAGCTGGTTTTCCTTCGCGCCAAGGACGCGATCGAATTCCGTCATCGCGGTCTCGACGAGATCGGGATGCGCGACCCACGTCCCATCGAAACCGTCGTTCGCCTCCCGCGTCTTGTCGTCGCGCACTTTCGCGAGCGCCGTTTCGGTGACCGCTGGGTCCCTCCTGTTGGGAATGAACGCCGCCATCCCGCCGAGCGCGAACGCACCGCGCTTGTGGCAGGTCTTGACGAGCAGCTCGGTGTACGCGCGCATGAACGGGACGGTCATCGTGACCTGGGCGCGATCGGGCAGGATGAATTCCCTGCGGTCGCCGAACTTCTTGATGATGCTGAACATGTAGTCCCAGCGGCCGGCGTTGAGACCCGCGCTGTGATCGCGGAGCTCGCTCAGGACCTCCTCCATCTCGAACGCCAGAGGCAGCACCTCGACCAGTACGGTCGCCTTGATCGTTCCGTGGTCGAGCTTGAGCTGGTCCTCGGTCCAGCTGAAGATCTGATCCCAGAGACGCGCCTCGCGATGGCTCTCGAGCTTTGGCAGATAGAAGTACGGCGCGGTCCCGCGCTCGAGCAGGCGGCGGGCGTTGTGGAACACGTACAAGCCGAAGTCGACGACGGCGCCCGCGATCGATACGCCCTCGGCGTGGAGGTGCTTCTCCACCAGATGCCATCCGCGCGGCCGGACGACGAGTGTCGCGGTCTTCTCGGCCAGCGAGTACTTCTTTCCGTCGGGGTTCTGGAACGAGATGGTCCGTTCGATCGCGTCGATGAGATTCTGCTGGCCCTCCATGAGGTTCGACCACGTCGGCGTGTTCGCATCCTCGAAATCCGCCATATACACGGAGGCACCGGAGTTGAGGGCGTTGATCACCATCTTTCGATCCGTTGGCCCGGTGATCTCGACCTTACGGACGCGGAGATCTGGCGGCACCTCTGCGACCTTCCAGTCGCCCTCGCGGACCTGACGGGTGTCGGCGCGGAATTCGAACGTCCCGCCGGACCGAAGACGCTCCGCGACTCCCGCGCGATCTTGGAGAAGCCCCACCCGGACCGGCTCGACCTCACGGTGAAGCCGCGCGAGGAAATCGAGCGCCTCGGGTGTCAGGATCTCCGGGAAGGCCTGGCCCGATGGCGCGTTGATCTGCACGGAGGCCGTCCGCATCGCCTCGTATCCTGCCACGCGGGAGTGGCAGGACCATTCGACCTCGGGGGCAAGCGCGCCCTCGTGACGGGCGGATCCCGCGGCATCGGGCGCGCGATCGCATTCGCGCTGGCCGACGCGGGCGCTGACGTCGCTATCACATCGCGGAAGGGCGACGATGCCGAGCCGGTCGCGCGCGAAATCCGCGCGAAGGGGCGCCGCTCGCTCGCGCTGCTGCTGGAGGTTCGCAACGCTCCTTCGATCCGCGTCTGCTTCGAGCGTCTGGGGCGTGAGTGGGGAAGCCTCGACATTCTGGTCAACAACGCCGGAACGAACATCCCGACAGACCTTGAGTCGCTCGACGAGTCGAGCTGGGACACGGTCGTCGATACCGATCTCAAAGGGGTGGCCTTCGTGACGCAGGCGGCGCTTCCGCTCCTCTCGGACGGCGGCCGCATCGTCAACGTCGCGTCGATCTACGGCGTGCTCGGCCGCGTCGAGCGCGTGGCGTACAGCGCCGCGAAGGGTGGCGTGGTCACGCTCACGAAGTCGCTCGCGCTCGAGCTCGCACCGCGGGCCATCACCGTGAACGCGGTTGGTCCGAGCCTTATCGAGACCGACCTGACCCGAGAGCGCATGAGTCGCGACCCGAGCTTCCGGGAGCGGGAGGTCGCCCGCACGCCGCTCGGCCGGCTCGGAACGCCCGAGGACGTCGCCGCGGCGGTCGTGTACTTCGCGTCTACCGAAGCCGGGTTCGTGACCGGCCAGCTGTTGCTGGTCGACGGCGGGACCGGGGCTCACTAGCGAGTAAGGGGCTCTGGCCCCCTCAGGCCCCCGGCGCCGTCAAACCCGACATCCCCCGCCCGGTACGTCAGTACTCCCCCGCGGTCGAGATAGTCCCGTCGGGTGATGGGAGAGAGCGCGCGCCGTCCTACAAATCGATCAGCAACAACGGGAGGAGACATGGGAGGCGCACGGCGAGTGTCGATGCAGGCGACCCCGACCGCGGCTCCGATGGAGCAGGCGGCCGAATCGCCTCGGCTCGACCTTCCTCCGTTGTCCATCGTCCCGATGACGCCGCCGATCGAGGCGACGCTTCGCATTCTTTTGAACAGCGTCCCCTATCTCATCGGGGCGGCGGTGGTCCGGCAGCCCGCGGCCGGCGATTCGGTCGAAGCACAGGTAGGCCGTATGCCCTGGCTGCACGACCGTCGGCTGCTGAATCTGCAGCTTCCCGACGACACACTCCCGGCGAACCGCGCCATCCTTCTCGACTGGCCGGTGCCCTACCAAGCCGAGTGGGTGGGGATACCGCCGCGACTCCTCATCTCGCGCCTCGTCGCTCGCGAGCGCACGGTCGGCGTGCTCCTCGGCACGCTCATCACGCGCGAAGTGGTCACGGCGCAGGCTCGCGAGGCGCTCGATCTTTCATGCGAGCTCATCGCCGCGGCGGTGGGAAGCGATTCGCTCGCGACGTTCGCGACGACCGCCCAACCGGAGCAGCCGCGGCGTCTCGTGGTGGTGCCCAACGAGCCCGAGCCCGAGCCGGAATCCCAACCGGACTTCGGTGGCCGGGGGGCTCTGCCCCCCGAAGCTGTCCTTGATCCGAAAGATGAGCAGGAAGAGCGCGACCGCCAGGTGGTCGAAGAGGTCGCGCGCGCACTCGACGACCTCACCGATGCACGATCGATCGGTCGGGTCCTGCGCGACGCGGTCACCGCGATCGCGGGGGTCGACGGCTTTTCCGTGACGCTCTTCAACGCCGTGCGACGCGAAGTCGCCTACCGGTACAAGGTGGTGGGGGCCGATCCCGAGTCCGCCGAGATGGGCCGGCAGGCCGTCGATGATGGTCCGGACTGCTATGCGGCACGGCACGATCGGCGCTGGCATTCGTACATCCGCGAGATCGGCATGCGCGGGCCGGAAGGTGTCGAGGCGCGCAAGATATCGGTCCTTCAGTACCCGCTCGTCGCTGCCGACGAGGTCTTCGGCGTCACGACGCTGCAGGTGTTTGGCGAGAGCGGGTTCTCCGACCACGCCACTCGGCTCGTCCTCCGCGTCATCGAGGTCTCGAGCGATCGGCTCGCCGCTGTTCGGCGTGCCACCCGCTTCCAACCAAGTCTCTCCCCTCTGGAGTCCGCGGCGGCCGTCGTCCTCCCGCCGGCCGCCGCGGCTCCGTCCTCCACTCCCGCAGAGCCGGAGGCCCCAACGACCGACGAGATCCTCAAGGACCTCCTCGCGAAGTGCGCCGAGATCGGCCTTCCGACCACCTTCATGGTGGGCGTGGACCCGGCCGCCGGCGTGCTTCGCGGTGAGCTCATCAGCACGTCGGCCGCGGCGCGTGAATTCGACTACGCGCTCGGGATCTCGGCGGGCAGGTTCACGATCGAGCTCGCCGACCGGTACAACGCGATCGCGCGCGCATGCCGCGAGGGGCGCATCGTGACATCGCCCACCCTCGACGAGCTTGTCCACCCGCTGCGGGATGCCGACGGGGCCGCGACGCTCGAGCGTCTCGTGCAGGGCGGGCGGTCGACGATCATCCCGATCTCCGTCTCCGGGGACGTCGTCGGCGCGCTGGTGGTGGGCCCGATGGCCGACGAGCCCGGTTTCAGAACGATCGTGATGGTGCGTGGGTTGGTGGACGAGACCGCATCGCGACTCACGGAGGCTTGGCGCACTAACAGCTAGCCCCATACTCGGTCGCCGATGGTCGGCGAGGTGACCTTCGCGGTCCTCGGTGTCCTCTTCCTCATTGCCGACATCCGAACGTTCGCGTCCGCGTTCCAGCTGACCTTCTACGGGCAGCCGAACAGCACCCTTGGCATCATGGCGATCGCCGCATTCGCTACGGCGTTCCTGGCGCCGCTCCTTGGCTGGCGCCTCGGCCCGCGACGATCGGTCGCGGTCAGCGGCGCGATCCTCGGACTTGCGACGCTCCTCGCGACGCTATCGCGGAGCAACGTCCCCGACCTCGCGCTCTCGGTCGTGGGCCTCGCCGCCGGTATGTGGTGGCTCGGCCTCCTTCACTCCTCGCGGCCGCCGGATCGATCCTCGCCGCTACCGATCGCGATTCCCGTCGCCCTCGCGGTCGACCTCGCGCTCCGTGCCGCGTTCCACTCCGTTCCTGTCGTTGACGTCACGCCCACCGTCGCGGCCCCGCTCGCGCTCGTCGCCGCGCTGGTCTTCTTCGCCTCGGGCGTGGCGGCTCTCGGCGGCGAGCGCTCGTGGACGCGACCCGGTCTTCGCGGATCGATCGCGCTCCTCGCCTTGCCCGCGGTCTTCATGGTGGCGGAGACCGGAGGCACGAACGGGGCCCAGGTCGCCCTTGCGAGCCAGCTCGGTCTCGGCCCCGAGCCCGCCCGCAGCACGGAGCTCGGGATGGTCCTCGTGGCGCTCGGGCTCGCGTCGGGTGCGCTGATCCTCTCGCGACCTGCTCCTCGCGGGATGGTCGCCGCGATCCTCTGCGCGCTGGGTGCCGCCCTTGTCTGGTACGTCCATGCAGCCGTGATCTCTTTGGTGGGCGGACTCGTGCTCGGGGCGGGCGTACTGCTGGCCTCCGCGGCTCTTCCCGCGGCGCCCGTAGTACCGGCGCGCTCGCCACTGGCGGTCACCCTCGCCTTCGCCCTCGGGTGGCTCGCTTTCGTGGGGACCACCTTCGGCTTCTACGCGTTCTGGGCGTACGTTCCGGCGGTATACGCGGCGGTGGCGCTCGTCGTCGTCGCGGGTCTGATCGTGCCGGCGGCGGGTCTGCCACCGTGGCGCATGCTCGCGATCGCGCTCGTACCGCTCGTCGTCGGCGTGCCCCTCGCGGCGTTCCTGCTCACGCCCGCGCCTGGCGCGTCGGTGGACCCGCGCAATACGTTCCGGGTCATGACCTTCAACATCCATCAGGGCTTCAACGCCGTGCAGTCACCGTCGCTCGATCAGATCGTCGACGTGATCGCGCACGAATCGCCCGACGTCCTTCTGCTCCAGGAGGTCGTTCGCGGCTGGATGATCGACGAGCAGCATGACGCGCTCGGCGTGCTCGCCGAGCGCCTTGGGATGCCGTACGTCTTCGCGCCGAACATCGGCGACCTCTACGGCAACGCGATTCTCTCCCGCTTTCCAATGACAGACGTAAAGCGCGTGCATTTCGCGCCTCAGCCCTCGCTGCGGCATCAGCCCCGGGGCGCGGTCGGCGTGCGCATCGGCGACGTGCTCATCATCAACACGCACCTCGACGACATCGCCGACTCGAGTGCGATCCGCCAGGAGCAGGTGCGGTCGATCCTCCGTGAGTGGGACGGTGAGAAGATAGCGATCATCGCCGGGGATATGAACGCCGAGCCATCGGAGTTGGAGATGGGACTTCTCGGGGAGGCCGGATTTGGTGACCTCGCCGAGCCGGCGGGGCCTACCACGACGATGGATGACCCACCCAAGCGGATCGATTATCTCTGGGGAATCGGCGTCATCGGATCGAACCCGCACACTGTCATGGCGCTGGCCGCGTCAGATCACCGTGCGGTGGTCGTGAACGTCACGAAGCAGTCACGGCCGTGACGCTCTTCGGATTGTTAAAGCTGATTCACGTCGCAAGTGTGATCTGGATGTTCGGTGGGCTTCTCGGCGCTTTTACGCGCTCGGTGCCGCTACTCGCGCGACGGAGATCCGGCTTACGCGCGCATTCGCCGATCTCGCGGGCCGCTTCGAGACGACCATGGTCATTCCCGGCTCGAGCGCCGTTCTCATCTCGGGGATCGCCACGGCGCTCGCGGGCGGGTTTCCGCTCCTCGGACCGCTGCAGAACGAGCCGGCATGGATCTTTGTCTCACTGCTTCTGTTCGCCGCCACCCTTGCGCTCGTGCCGACGGTGTTCCTTCCGCGCGGGCGGACCTTCGGCGCGGCGCTGGAGGATGCGACGGTTCGCGGCGACCTCACGCCCAGCCTGAGGGCCGCCTTCGCGGACCCCGTCGTCGCTCGATCGCATTGGGGCGAGCTCGTCGGCTTCGGGCTCATCCTCGTCCTCATGGTGCTGAAGCCGTTCTGACCATAGACTCGTCCTGAACCGCCGCGCTTCCCGAGCGGCAACGTGGGGCAGGTCATCGCCAAGCAGTTCGTCCATCTGCACACCCATAGCGAGTACAGCCTGCTCGACGGGCTGTCGCGGCTCTCCGACCTCGTCGCCCGCGCGAAGGCGCTCGATATGCCCGCTCTGGCGCTCACCGATCACGGCGCGCTCTACGGGGCGATTGACTTCTACACGCTTTGCCGGGACGCCGGCATCAAGCCGATCGTGGGCATCGAAACGTACGTCGCGCGGAAGAGCCGTTTCGACCGCGACGCGCGATCCGAAGGCCACGGCAAGCCGTTCCACCTCGTGCTCCTCGCCAAGGACTTCACCGGCTACCAGAACCTGGTGGCGCTCGTGACCGCGGCCCACCTCGAGGGCTACTACTACCGGCCGCGCATGGACAAGGAGCTCTTCCGCGAGCGCGGTCAAGGGCTGATAGCACTCTCCGCGTGTCTCCAGGGCGAGCTCGCGCGCGCGCTGATGGATGAAAGTGTCGACGCGGCCTGCGCCGTCGCCGAGGAGCATCGTGAGATCTTCGGCGAAGGCAACTACTACCTCGAGCTCATGTCGCATGGCATCGCCGAACAGGAGCGGGTGAACGACGGCGTACGCGAGGTGTCGCGCAGGACGGGCATCCCGCTCGTCGTGACGAACGACATCCACTACGTGGGCGCGGAGGATGCCGAGGCGCAGGACGTGATGGTCTGCATCCAGAGTGGGAAGACCATCGACACGCCAGATCGCCTGAAGATGATCGACCACCCTGAGCTGTACATGCGCAGTGCGGCCCAGATGGCCGAGCTCTTCCCGAACGATCCCGAAGCCCTCGAGAACACCGTCCGCATCGCCGAAAAGATCGATCTGCGGCTACCCCTCGGTGAGCTTCGGCTCCCGCATTTCGAGGTCCCGGCCGGCAAGACGCCCGAGGAGCAGCTGCGCATGCTCGCCGAGACCGGCGCGGTCGCGAAGTACGGCGCCCTCACGCCAGAGGTGCGCGAGCGAATCGACAAGGAGCTCGCCGTCATCGCGAAGACCGGCTACACGGGGTACATCCTCATCGTCCAGGACTTCATCCGCTTCGCGAAGGAGCGCGGGATCCTCACCGCGGTCCGCGGGTCCGCCGGTGGCTCACTCGTGAACTACGCGATCGATCTCACGGACATCGATCCGCTCAAGTACGGGCTCATCTTCGAGCGGTTCCTCAACCTCGAGCGCTTCACACCACCGGATATCGACGTGGACTTCATGGGTGACCGGCGCGACGAGGTCATCCAGTACGTGACCCAGAAGTACGGCGCCGACCGGGTCGCGCAGATCGGCACGTTCAACACGATGCTCGCGCGCGCGGCCGTCCGCGACGTCGCGCGCGTGCTCGGGATGCCGTACGGCGAGGCCGACCGAGTGGCGAAGACGATCCCGTTCGGTACGACCCTCACCGATTCCAGGCGGATGTCGGGCGAGCTGCGCGACCTCGAGCAGGAGGCCCACATCGGGCGGCTCCTCGATCTGGCGGAGAAGGTCGAGGGACTAGTGCGCTCGACGGGGACGCACGCGGCGGGAGTCGTGATCTCGCGGGAGCCGATCACCCAGCTCGTGCCGCTCGAGCGCTCGAAGGGCAATGCGAATGCGCTCCAGACGCAGTACGAGGACAAGCAGCTCGAGAAGCTCGGCGTCCTGAAATTCGACTTCCTGGGTCTCGGGAACCTCACGATCCTCGAACACGCGCTCCGCCTCATCGAGCAGACCCGGGGCATATCGATCAAACGCGAGGACATCCCGCTCGATGACAAGAAGACATTCGAGCTCCTCGGATCCGGGGAAACGACCGGCATGTTCCAGCTCGAGTCGGCCGGGATGCGCCGGTACGTCCGCGAGCTCAAGCCCGACCGCGTTGAGGACGTCATGGCCATGGTCGCGCTCTTCCGGCCCGGTCCGATGGACTACATCCCTACGTACATCCGCCGCAAGCACGGCGAGGAGCCGGTCACCTACGCGCATCCCACGCTGGAGCCGGTGCTGAAATCGACGTACGGCGTCATGGTCTATCAGGAGGACGTGATGGCTGTGACGCAGGCGCTCGCCGGCTTCACGCTCGCCGAGGCCGATGTCCTCTGCTACGCCGTCCGCAAGAAGATCCGCGAGAAGCTCGACGCGCAGAAGGTGAAGTTCGTGTCGGGCGCGATCCGCAACGGCGTGCACGCCGACGTCATCGAGGCGGTTTGGAAGGACTTCGAACCGTTCGCTCGATACGGGTTCAACCGCGCGCACGCGGCGATCTACGGGATCATCGCGTACCACACCGCGTACCTGAAAGCCAACTACACCACGGAGTACATGACCGCGGTGCTGTCCGCCGAGATGGGGACGCCCGAGCGGATCGCGATCGCGGTCGCCGAGTGCCGGCGCATGGGGCTCGCTGTGCTGCCGCCAGACGTGAACGAGTCGGAGCTCGACTTCGCGATCACGCCGAAGGGCATCCGTTTCGGACTCGGCGCGGTGAAGAACGTCGGCGAGGGCGCGGTCGAAGGGCTGATCGAGGCCCGTCGGGCCGGTGGACGCTTCCGCTCGCTCGACGACCTCTGTGCGCGTATCGATCTGCAGCGCGCGAACAAGCGTGTCCTCGAGTCACTGATCAAGTGCGGCGCGTGCGACCCCTTCGGGCCGCGGCAAGCGCAGCTCAACAATCTGGACGCGACGCTCGGGACCGCCCAGCGCGAGCAGCGCGACCGCGCGAGTGGTCAGGTCGGCCTCTTCGACCTCGCCGGCACGGTGGTCCTGGGCGGCCCGCTCGCCGGCGGCGAAGCGCCGCGCCGGGAGCTACTCGGCTGGGAGAAGGAGCTTCTCGGGATCTACCTTTCCGAGCACCCACTCCAGGCGCTTGCCCCGAAGATGGGCGACGTCGTGACGGCGTATCTCGCGGAGCTGCGCGATGCGGGCGAGGATCTCGTGACGATCGCGTGCGTCGTGACGAGCGCGCGCAAACACATCACCAAGAACAAGCAGCTGATGATGTTCGCCCAGGTCGAGGACCTGACCGGCAGCGTCGAGGTGACGGTCTTTCCGCGGACCTACGAGGGGACGGCGAGCCTTTGGAACACCGATGAGATCCTCCTGGTCCTCGCGCGCGTCGAACAGCGCGATGAGGACCCGAAACTGCTCTGCGAGCATGCGGCGCGGTTCGACGACGCGGGGATCGCCGAGATCAAGCGGGTAGCCGAGGAGCGGAGACAGTTCCTCGCGAAGCGAGCGAAGTTTGGGCAACGGAACGGTAACGGCTCGCCTGGGCCGACCCCTCCGACGACGGGGGTGACTCCTCGTCGGAGTAATGGACCAGGCAGTCACGAGGAGCGTCCTCATCTACGGACGGTCCAGCACTCCTCCGAGGAGCCACCCCCGTCGTCGTCCCCTTTAGAGCCTCCCCGGGACGAGCCTCCTCCACTCCTCATCCGCTTCCGGGAAGTCCTGGACTATGACCGGTCCATCGCGCTCTTCCAAAAGATCCAGGTGGTCCTTGCGGGGTATGCCGGCACGTCTCAGGTCGTCCTGGAGCTTCCCCGGAGTGGTGGCGGGATGCGGCGGGTGCAGACTTCCTTCCGGGCGAAACCGTCGCGTGAACTGGCCGAAGCGGTCGCCCGCGAGGTCGGCGGCGACGTCGTGGAGATCGTCCTCCCGCGCTGACCTCGGCCCTTGGCGGACGGGTCGCCCAGTGAGGGGTGGCACAGGGCGTGCCTCGGCCGTCCAGCGAGATGGCAAGTCGGGAGCGGCTGCGGAGGCTGCACGACGCGACCGCGGAGATGACGCGGTCGCTCGACGTTGGCCATCGCATCCGGACCGCCGTGCGCGCGGCGCGAAGTCTCGAATCGGCCGAGGCAGCCTCGCTGATGTTGCGGGACGAGACGAGCGATGCCCTCGTCATCAGCGCGCAGGAGGGCCTCTCCGAGAGCTACGCCGCGCGGCAACGGATCCCGATGGATCGTGCCCGAGCCGCCTACCGCGGGCCGGACGAGCACGTCATCCTCGACCTGCGGAAGGGACCCCTCGGCGATGCGGCGCTGATTCGCGCGGAGGGCCTCGCGAAGGCGCTCGCCGTCCCCCTTGTCCGTGAAGGCGAGCTGATCGGTGCGCTGACCATCTACACAAAGGACGCCAACCGTTCGTTCGACGAGGACGACGTCGAGGTAGCCCACCTCCTCGCTGCGCAGACGACGATCGGGATCACCAATGCCCGGCTCTTCGCGGACGTCCTGGAACAACGGGAGCTGCAGCGGCATCTGCTCGACTCTTTGGGTGAAGGCGTGATCATCGCGTGGCCGGATGGCCGGTACGAAGCCAACGCGGGCGCGAAGGCCATCCTTGGCATCGGCACGATGAGCTCGCTGGCCGAGCTTCGCGATGCCCTCGACGTGCGCGTGCTTCGGACGGGGGAAAGCGTGCCCGCCGGCAGCTATCCGCTCGATCGGGCACTACGCGGTGAGACGAGCGCCGGCGAGTTCTTCATCACACAGAAGAGCACGGGGCAGCGACGCGATCTCTCCGTCAACGCCGCTCCGGTCCACGGCAATGATGGAGGAGTCATCGGAGCTGTGATGACGGTGCACGACGTTACAGACATCCACGCCGCCGAACGCGAGCGAGAGGAGTTCCTCTCGATTGTCTCGCACGAGCTGCGCACGCCGCTCACGCCGCTCAAGGCGCTCGCACAGCTGGTGCGCTCGCGGATGCGCCGATCGCGCGAGCAAGGCGCCGAGCTCGACCTGGAGTCGTTGGACCGGAATCTCGCGGCGATCGAGCGTCAGGTCGATCGGATGAACGGACTCGTGAACGACCTGCTGTCCGTCTCTCGTGCGGAGCGCGGCGGTCTCCACATGGAGCCGGCATCTTTCGATCTTGCCGTGACGACGCGGGATGTCGTCCAGCGGTACGTGGACGCGACGGAGGAAGAGGGCCGACACCGTTTCACGGTCGAGGCGCCGGAGAGTCTTCGCGTCCGAGGCGATCAGTACCGGCTCGAGCAGCTCCTGATGAATCTCGTCGGCAACGCCGTGAAGTACTCACCGTCCGGGGGCGAGGTCCGTGTCGCACTGGACGGGCGCGACGGCACCGCCGAGATCAGGATCTCTGACGAGGGGATCGGCATCGCCGCTGCCGATCTGCCCAATCTCGGGCAGCCGTTCGTCCGTGGGACCGGGCGCGCCTCGACGTTCGCAGGGATGGGGGTCGGTCTCTATGTCGCGCGTCTTGTCGCCGAAGGACACGGTGGATCGCTGCAGCTCGAGAGCGCCGGTGACGGCAAAGGAACGACCGTGCGGGTGAAACTGCCGCTTTAGATCGGTGCCGGAGGAGGGAGTCGAACCCTCACGGACCTTTCGGCCCAAGGGATTTTGAGTCCCTAATGTCTGCCAGTTTCATCACTCCGGCGCATTTCACATTCTAGGTTTCATCAGCAGGCTGATCGCCGCGCGCGCGAGGGTCGGGTTCGCGATGATGATCTGACGCTCGTTCCACGCGGCGTCGCGGCCGGTCTTGAGCGACAGCACCGCCGCGCCCGCTTCGCGCGCGATAAGCGCGGGACCGGCCACGTCCCACGGTGAGAGGTACTCGTGGGCAAAGATGTCGAAGCGACCCATGGCGACGTACGCGATCCCCAGCGCCGCGGAGCCGACGTCACGCATTCCAGCGCACGCCGCCGCGAGCGCCACAGTCCTCGGCCGACGGTCCTTCATGACCCGGTACGAGAGCGCCGCGACAGCCAGCGCGCTCGAAAGGCGCCTGACGTCTGAGACGTGTACCGGGGCTCGATTCAAGGTCGCACCCGCTCCTTCCGACGCGACGAATGTCTCGCGTGTGCGCGGAGCGCAGATCGCCGACGCGCGGGTCCGGCCATCCTCGACATACCCGATCACGACGGCATAGAACGGAATCCCCCGCGAGTAATTCAGCGTTCCGTCTATCGGGTCGACGACCCAGAGGCGCTCGGCGCTGGGCAGCTCTTTGCGCACGCTCTCCTCGGCGAGGACAGGAATGCTCCGGTCAAAGTCCGCGAGTTTCGCGACGATCGCCTTTTCCGCGGCGTGATCCGCCGCGGTGGCGAAATTCGAGCGGCCTCGCTTGCGTGTGATGATCGCCGTGTCTTCTACGGCAATGGCTTCTCCGACTGTGACCACGATCTGGGCGGCGACTCGCGCGAGACGTGCGTAACGCGCGCGGTTCCGCGGGCTAGGTCTTGCCTCGGGCATCGCTCGGGCAGAGTACGCGGACCTTGTCCAGGAGATCGTTGAGGTCGAACGGCTTCGAAACAATGTCGGTGATGCCGCGCTCTGTGAATTCCGCCTCGAACTGCGGGGACGCGGCGCTCACGAAGAGGACGGGCATCTCTCGGATCTCGGGGTCGGCCCGGACCCGATCGAACACCTCGAAGCCGCTCAGCCCCGGCATCATGATGTCGAGGATGAGGAGGTCCGCGTGCACCTGACGGACGGTTTCGAGCACCAGAGCGCCGTCCGACACCACCACCGCCTGGTATCCGTCTTCGTCGTTGATCGAGTCACGAAGCAGCGTCGCGATCGGCTCGTCGTCCTCGCCGATCACGACGACCTTCTTTTTGACGTCGTCGTCTGGCATGAGCACCGGGCAATCTACCGAACCGGTGTTGAGGCCGCGAGCGGTCCCTCATGAAGGGTGTCTCCGCCGAGGCGAGCGCTCTGCTTGTGGAGCGGGCCCGTCGGGGCGACGCGCGCGCCTTCGAGCAGCTCGCTCGAGACGTCGAACGGCCGCTCTATCGGCATGCGGTGCGGATGGTCGGTCAGGCCGACGCCGAGGATGTGGTGCAAGACGCGCTCCTGGCGGCGTGGCGATCGCTCACGTCTTTCGAGGGCAGCTCGTTTCGCGCCTGGATTTTTCGTATCGCAACAAATCGGGCGCTTGACCGTCTTCGATCGCGTCGCAGGCATCCCGAGCTGCCGCTTGATCCCCCGGCCGAGGATGATGACGATCGATCATGGGCGGAACCCGCGGCTCCCGGCCCCGATCTCACGGACATCGCTGCGGACCGCGAGGCGCTGGTGATCGTCGAGGAGGCTCTTGCCACTCTCCCCGCGGAGCAGCGTGCGGCCCTTCTCCTGCGTGATGTCGAGGGCTTCGCCTACGAAGAGATCGCCTCGATCACCACAGTGGAGATCGGCACGGTCAAGTCGCGCATCCACCGCGGGCGTCTTGCGGTGCGGAACGCGCTCGTGGCCCGGGGCTGGAAGGGGCCGGCCGGATGAGGGAACCGGCGGGCGCGGCGGACGTTGTAAGGAAAGGAGGCTAGGACCGTGCATCCGTTCGTCGAGCTGTCCGCGTACATCGACGATGCGCTCGATTCCTCCGCGAAAGCGGCAGTCGGGACGCACCTAGGCAGCTGTGCAGTGTGCCGAACCCGGCTCGCGGAGCTTCGGGACACGGCCCGCCTCATCGCGGCGCTCCCGGCGCCGGTGCCTTCGCGCTCACTTGTGCCTCGCGTGTCCGCGCCGTTCTGGCTCGCGCCGATGCGGACGCTCGCGACCCTGGCGAGCGGCGCCGCGCTCTTCCTTTTCGTCGCATCAGCCGTCATGAGCGCACTGCCGTTCGGCACCGGCGGTGGGGCCGCGGCGCCCGCGTTCGCGCCGGTGTCCAATGCCTCGAGGGAACGCCCGGCAGGTCCCGCGGGTGCGGCGGGTCCAACCGGAGCTGCCGACCAGCGGACCAGTCTCACCGCATCCGCTTCGCCCGCCGCGGGCTTCGCCGTAAACGCGAGCCCGACGCCGGCGCCGGAGGCGCAGCGCTCCCTTCAGACCGACGCGACAAAGGCGGTCACAGGCACCGCTGCCCCAGCCGCGCAGCGCGGAGAGAACGTCACGACCAGCCCGGTGGTCGTGGCGTACAGCGCTCCGGAGCGTCCGCAGCTCGGCCCGTCGCCGTGGATCTGGCTCGTGCTCGCGGTCGGCTTCGGCGCGCTCGCGTTCGTGCTACAGCGGAGGCTCCGCGCGCGTTAACGGCGATACTCGTTACGTGACCGAACGTCTTGTCCTCCTCGACTCGAACAGCCTCATCTACCGGGCGTTCTTCGCCATGCCGCCGCTCACGACGACGAAGGGCGAGCTCGCGAACGCCACCTTCGGTTTCGCTTCGATCCTTCTGAAGTCGCTCGAGCAGACCACGCCGCAGCACATCGCCGCGGCGTTCGATCTGCCGGTTCCGACCTTCCGGCACGACCGCGAGCCCACGTATAAGGCCACGCGCCGACCGATGCCTGACGAGCTGCGGCCGCAGTTCGAGCGGGTAAAGCAGCTCCTCGAGAAATTCGGCGTACCCATGTACTCGCTGCCGGGCTACGAAGCCGACGATGTCATCGGGGCGCTTGCGCGGCAGGCCGAAGCCAAAGGCCTCGAGACCATCATCGTCTCCGGCGATCTCGATCCTCTGCAGCTGGTGTCGCCACGCGTGAAGCTGATGACCACGCGACAAGGCTTCCAGAACACCGTGATCTACGACGAGGAGATGATCCGTCAGCGGTATGGGCTGCGACCCGACCAGATGGTCGACTTCAAAGCGCTCAAGGGTGACACGACCGACAACATCCCCGGCGTCCCAGGGGTGGGCGACAAGACCGCGGCGAAGCTAATCGGCGAGCACACGAACCTCGAAGGCGTATACGCCGATCTCAGCGGGTACACGCCGCGCCTGCGTGAAGCGCTGGCGGCAAACAAGGACCAGGTCTTCAAGAGTCGGGAGCTTGCGACGATCGTGACCGAGCTGCCTGTGACGCTCGAGCTCGAGCGCACCAGACGCACAACGTATGACCGTGCCGCGGTTCTCGAGCTGTTCCGCGACCTCGAGTTCCGCAGCCTCGTGCCGCGACTGCCGCCGGCGGACCAGAACCTCGCCGCGCCAGCGCCGAGCCAGCGGCCTGCCGTGGCCCGCGGTGGGCAGCTTCAGCTGGGCCTCGAAGCTGCGCCCACCGTCGCGCCGCCGGTGGACACCGCCCTCGTCGCAGATGCCGACGCCGTCGCGCGCGCGGTGCGGGCGGCCGGCGCTCTCGCCCTCCACGCCGACGTCGACATCTCCGGGCGCCATCCGGCGCTCGTCGGGATCGGTTTCGCTCTCGGCGATCGCGCGTGGTACCTGCCGACTCCCGACGGCGTTCCCGCGCCCATCGTCGCCGTGCTCCTCGACGACACGATCCCGAAGACCGCACACGATGCGAAGACCGCACGGCGCGCTCTACGGCGCGCCGGCGCTGATCTGGCCGGACTCGCGATGGACACGATGATCGCGAGCTACCTCGTCAACGCCAGCCGCCGATACCACGCGCTTGAGGATCTTTCCGCCGAACGGTTGAAGCTGGAGGTCCCCATCCTGCCGGTGCCGGACCGCAAAGATCCGCTGCGCACACCCACGCTCGACGAGCGGGTGGCCCGTGCCGGCGCGGGCGCGGTGGCGGCGGCGCGTCTTGGCGAACAATTCGCTGTTGAGCTCGAGCGCCTCGGCCTCGAGCGGCTCTACCGCGACGTCGAGCTGCCTCTCGTCGACGTGCTCGTCGAAATGGAGGAAGCGGGGATCGCCGTGGACCTCTCGTACCTGCGCTCGCTGGGGGAGGAGTTCGCGCGTGAGGTCGCGCGAATCGAGCGCGAGGCCTACGACGCCGTGGGCCACGATTTCGGCATCAACTCGCCCAAGCAGCTGCAGTCGCTCCTGTTCGAAGAGCTCAAGCTGCCCCGCGGTCGCCGCACCGGGACGGGTTTTTCCACCGACGCGACGGTGCTCGAGGAGCTTCGCGGCGCGCATCCGGTGATCGAGAAGATCCTCGAGTACCGCGAGATCGAAAAGCTCCGCTCGACGTACGCCGAGGGGCTCGGAGGACTGGTCGATCCGGAGACACGGCGCGTCCACACGACCTTCGACCAGACCGTCGCCGCTACGGGACGGCTCTCGAGCCGCGGGCCGAACTTGCAGAACATCCCGATCCGCACGCCGCTCGGACGCCGGATCCGCCACGCGTTCGTCGCCGGCTCGCCGGACATGGTGCTCGTGGCCGCGGACTACTCGCAGATCGAGCTGCGTGTGCTCGCGCACGTGTCGCAGGATCCCGCGCTGCTCGATGCGTTCCGCTCCGGTGCCGATGTCCATCGCCGCACCGCGGCCGCTGGCTTCGGCGTCGAGGAGAAGGACGTCACGCGTCAGCAGCGCGACGTCGCCAAGATGCTCAACTTCGGGATCATCTACGGAATGAGCGACTTCGGCCTCGCGTGGCGGATGCAGATGCCCCGCGAGGAAGCCCAGCGCTTCATCGACGAGTACTTCAAGCGCTACGCGCAGGTCCGCCGGTACATCCTCGAGACGAAGGCCTTCTGTATCGAGCAGGGCTACGTCGAGACATTGCTCGGCAGGCGGCGCTACATCCCCGACATGACGAGTCCGGTGAACGCCGTGCGCAACGCCGCCGAACGCATGGCGATCAACATGCCCATCCAGGGGACCGCCGCGGACATCATGAAGATCGCCATGTCGCGGGTGCACCGAGCGCTCCACGACAGCGATCTGCACGCGCGCGTCCTGCTGCAGGTGCACGACGAGCTCGTCGCGGAAGTCCCGCGACTCGAGGTCGAGCGCATGGCCCGACTTCTATGCGATGAAATGAGCGCCGCGTATCAGCTGGAGGTGCCGCTCGTCGTCGACGTCCGCGTTGGACCGAACTGGGATGAGATGGAACGGCTGGAGGTCGTGGCCGCCGCCAGTGCCTGAGCTACCCGAGGTCGAAACGATCGCGCGCCAGCTCAGGGAGCTCGTCGTGGACCGGACGATCAGCGACTTCGAGTCCCGCTGGGTCCGTCTGACCGAGCCCGAGCCGGCCGAGGTCGTAGCGGCGCGGCTTCGGGGCCGGCGGATCAGCAGCGTGCGACGTCGCGGGAAGTTCGTCGTTTTCGACTTGGACGGCGGTGAGGCGCTCGTTGTCTCGCTCCGGATGACCGGCAAGCTCCTCTACGGCGTCGACGATGTCGATGAGCGCTACGTGCGCGGTCAGATCCTCTTCGAAGACGGGACCGCGCTCCGATTCTCCGACACGCGGAAGTTCGGGCGCATGGCGGTCGTCGACGCAGCGACGTTGGAGAGTCGGGGCGCTTCGCCCCCCGGGCCCCGGGTGCCGCTGCACTCATCCCTGGGTCAAGAACCGCTCGCCCGCGGCTTCACCGTGGCCTGGTTTCGTGCGCTCCTCCGGCGCCGGCCGCGCGTGGCGATCAAAGTCCTGCTGCTGGATCAGCGCGCGATCGCCGGCATCGGGAACATCTACGCGATCGAGGCGCTATGGCGTGCGCGCATCCATCCGCTCCGAAAGGCGGGGTCGCTGCGCGCCGCCGAGGTCGCGCGTTTGCATGAGGCGATCCGCTGGGCGCTCCGGAAGGGCATCCGTCTTGGCGGCGCGTCGCGTCGCGACTACGTCGATGCTCGCGGCAACGAAGGCCGGATGCAGCGCGAGTTCCAGGTCTACGCTCGCGCCGGAGAGCCCTGCCCGAGGTGTGGCCGCGCGATCGTTCGCACCGTGGTGGGCGGCCGCGGCACGTTCCATTGCCCGCGCTGCCAGCGGTCGCCCCGCCGTTAGGTCGGTTCGCGTGAGCCTTCAGATCGTGATCCGTTCGCTTGTCTCGGTCATCGTCCTCCCCGGCGTTGCCGCGGTGCTCATCCCGTGGCTCATCCTCGGCCCAGCGTCGGGACCGGACGGTGCTGCCTGGGTCGGGCTCCTGCCGCTCGGGTTCGGGCTGGTGATCTTCACATGGTGCGTTTTCGAGTTCGCGACGCGTGGTCGCGGGACACTCGCGCCATGGGACGCGCCACGCCGCTTCGTCGCGAGCGGGCCATATCGCCTCGTGCGGAATCCGATGTATCTCGGTGTCGGCTCGGTCGTACTCGGAGAGGCGATCCTTTTCGGCTCGCTGTCGCTCCTGGGTTACCTTGCCGCCCTCGCGGTGATCTGGCATCTCTTCGTGATCCTGTGGGAAGAGCCGTCGCTCGAGCGGACGTTCGGTGACGAATACCGGTCGTACCGCGAGAGCGTGCCGCGTTGGCTTCCCCGGATGCCATGAGCGTCCTCTCGGTCCAAGCAGTTGCGAAACGGTTCGGCGAGCGGCTGGTCTTCAGCGACATTTCGTTCCGCCTCGCGCACGGTGACCGCGTTGGTCTCGTTGGCCCAAACGGCGTCGGCAAGACGACGCTCCTGCGGATCGCGGCGGGTCTCGACACGGCGGATGCGGGGAATGTCGCGCTCGCCCGCGGCACGCGCATCGGCTTCCTCGAGCAGGAGGTGCTCGCCGACGCCAGCGGGACCGTCGAGGAGCATGCGCGCGGCGCGGCGGCGCACCTCCGCGAGCTCGAAGCCGAAATGCGCGGATTGGAGCCACGGCTGGCAACCGGTGACCAGGATCTCCTCGAGCGGTACGCCGACGTGCAACACCGCTTCGATCACGCGGGCGGGTACGACTTCGACGCGACCGTTGGCCGAGTCCTCGCCGGTCTGGGGCTCGGCGGGATGCGCGACAGGGAAGTGCGCACGCTCTCAGGTGGGGAGCGCACGCGGCTCGGTCTCGCGCGGCTCCTGCTCGAAGATCCCGATCTCTTGCTGCTCGACGAGCCGACGAATCATCTTGATCTCGCGGCCCTCGAATGGCTGGAGCGATTCCTGATCGAGCAGGACGAAACCATCTTGGTCTCCTCCCACGACCGGTGGTTCCTCGATCGCGTCACGAGTCGAACACTTTCATTCGAGCGCAACAGCGTTGTCGAGTACCGCGGCGGCTATTCCTCCTATGCCCGGCAACGCGCCGACCGCGAGGCGGCGACCGAGAAGGCCGCGTCGCGCCAGGCCGAGGACATCGCGCGGACGGAGGAGTTCATTCGCCGCTACGGCGCGGGACAGCGTTCGAAAGAAGCGCGTGGCCGCGCGAAGAAGCTCGCGCGCGTGGAGCGCATCGAGGCTCCGGAGCGCGCGCAGCAGCACAGCTGGCGCCTCGAGGCCGCGCATCTGGCCGGTGACACGGTGGTGCAGACCACCCCGCTCGCGGTCGGTTACGGCGAGCCGCTCGTCCGCACCGGGATGCTGCGCATCGCCCGGGATGCCCGCATCGCGGTCGTCGGGCCGAATGGCGCAGGGAAGACCACGTTGGTGCGCACGCTCGTCGGCGACCTCACCGCGCTCGAAGGTTACGTTCAATCCGCGCCGACCGCGCGCGTGGGTTTCCTCGCGCAGGCGCAGCTGGAGCTAGGCGGCGACGACACCGTGCTCGATGCGATGAAGGTGGCGAGCGGAATGAGTGACGCCGAAGCTCGTGATCATCTCGCGCGCTTTCTCTTCCGCGGCGAGGACGTATTCACGAGCGTGGGGGTGCTGTCGGGTGGGGAGCGGTCTCGTCTCGCGCTCGCACGTCTTGCCGCACGCCAGGCCAATCTTCTTGTGCTGGACGAACCGACGAACCATCTCGATCTTGTCGCTCGTGAGCAGCTGGAGGCAGTCCTGAGCGGATTCGAGGGCGCAATCCTCTTCGTCAGCCACGATCGCTACTTCATCGACAAGCTCGCGACTGAGATCTGGCCGATCGAGGCTGGCGTGCTGAAGCGCTTCGAGGGCAACTGGTCCGGCCTCCAACGCCTGCGCTCTGCGGGTGTCGAGCTTCCGATGCCAAAGCTGGACGACCCGAGCGCCGGGGGTGGCACGGCGCAGGGAGTCGCTCGCGACGCGCGGGTGCCCCGGGGACCCAGTTCCGCGACTGCGAAGCGGTCGCGGAGTACTGGGGAGGGTGCGCGGAGCGAGCGATCCCGGCGCCGGGACAGGACCCCCGCCGCCACAGGGCGAGGAAGCAACAGGGCATCGGCAGTTCGACGCATCGAGGGGATGCGGGCGCTGGAGGCCCGCATCGAGGCCATGGAGCTTCAGTTGCGTCAGCTTCAAGAGAAAGTGAGCCAGATCGCGCAGAGCGGGAATTACATGGAGACGCGGCGGGTCAGCGAAGAATACGCGTCGCTCGAACGCGATCTGCGGACGCTCTACGACGAGTGGGCGCAAGCGAGCGAGAAGAGCGAGTGACGGTGTTCGTCGTCGGCCTCACTGGACCGATGGGCGCGGGAAAGTCGACGGTCGGCGCGATGCTCCGGGAGCTCGGCGCGAAGGTGCTCGACGCGGATGCCCTGGTGCACGACGAGCAGCTCCGCGGGACGGTCGGCTACAGCGCGATTGTCCAGCAGTTCGGAACGAAGATCCTCGACGAAGCGAAGGAGATCGACCGAGCGAAGCTCGCGGCCGAGGTCTTCGGCGACCCGATGAAGCTGCAGCGTCTCGAGCGAATCCTCCACCCGCGCGTGATCGCGCGCGTCCTCGAGGCGAGAGCGATGCTGCCTGACGACGCGGTGCTGGTCGTGGAAGCGATCAAGCTCCTCGAAGGCGATCTCCGGAAGGTTTGCGACCGCGTGTGGGTCGTCATGGCTCCGCGTGAAACGATGATCGAACGCCTCGCGGCGCGCGGTATGCGTCCGCGCGAGGCGGAGCTCCGCCTTTCGAATCAGCTCAGCGAGGAACGCTTCCGGGCGGCCGCGGATACCGTCATCGTGAATGACGGCGACCGCGAGCGAACGCGCGAGCGGGTGCGCGAGGCCTGGAAGGAACTCCGCCCGGCTACTGCGTGATCTTCTCCGGGATCTGGATCTTGACTTCCGGCTGGACGGTTCGGAACGTCGCGCCGGTCGTGCCCGTAGCCCTGTCGTCCTTCGGCCCGCGGAGAAGGAACGAGATGCTCCCGCCCGACGCGGTTAGATAGCCGATGCGCTCGGCCGTCGCCGCGTCCGTCCGGATCACGTAGACGGACAGCGTCCGTGCGAGGATCGGCACGCGCTCGAGGACGATCCTTGCTGACACGTCCGAGCTGTTTTTCTGCGGGTTCGGATTGATGAGCAACTTGTCTGGGGCGAAAGTGAGTGTGTAGAGGACGTCCACGATGTCGCCGGGCAGGATCGCTCCGCCGGCGGCCTGGGCGTCCGCGACCGTGATCGACATCGCCCGATAGTTGGGCGAGCCGGGGTTGGGCGCGCCGTTGGCGCCAAGTGCCTCTGACGGGATAACGACGAAGGCCACCCCGTTCGGACCGGCGAGTCTTGTTGGCAGGATTGGCTCACCGGTCGTGATACCGACCAGCGTGATCCGGCCGACGACCTGTGCGGTGTCGGAGACGGCCGCCGCCGGCACGGCCTCCGTGTTCATCTTCACGAGCTTGACGTCGCCGGGCGTGATTTGCGTCTTGGGAGGAATGTCACGTGCGGCGACAACGACCTGTGTGGTCGGGATCGGGGCCGGGGCTTCCGATTTCTGCGTCTGGGCATAGAAGAAGGTCGCCACCCCGGCGCCTAGTGCGAACAGCATCCCCACGATGAGCACGAGCCGGGCACGGCGACGCGAACGATCTTCCACTCTTTCCTTCCTCTACCGGGCGACTGGGCGCGAACTGTAGCAAGCGGTAACAAGTGAACGGGAGTCGAACTGGTGTTGATGCGCGACAATGAGACGAGGTTCGGGGAGCCAAATGGTACCAGAACGTCTGTTCTAGAATTGAAGGCAAAGATGCCCCACGGCGACACCCTGCAGGTCCCTCTCGATCGTCCGGCGGCAAAGGCACCGTTCCGGCTGGTACTCCCCTGGGGTCTCGCCGGAGACCAGCCTGGAGCGTCGGCGGGGTTGCTGAGCGCACTGCGAAGCGGCGAGCGACACACGACCCTGCGCGGGGTAACGGGCTCGGGCAAGACGGTGACGATGGCGAAGGTCATCGCTGAATCTGGGCGGCCGGCGCTCGTCCTCGCGCACAACAAGACACTCGCAGCTCAGCTTTACGGCGAGTTCAAGGAGTTCTTTCCCGAGAACGCGGTCCAGTACTTCGTCTCGTACTACGACTACTACCAGCCCGAGGCCTACATCGCACGGAGCGACACCTACATCGAGAAGGACAGCTCGCGCAACGAAGAGATCGACAAGATGCGCCACTCGGCCACGCGGTCCCTGTTCGAGCGGCGCGACGTGATCATCGTCGCCTCGGTGTCTTGCATTTACGGTCTCGGCGCGCCGGTCGACTATGGCGCGGTCACCGTCCGGCTGAACAAAGGCGAGCGGGTGCGGCGAGACACGGTGTTACGGCATCTGGTCGACATCCAGTACGAGCGGACCAACACGGACCTCGTCCGCGGCAAGTTCCGCGTCCGCGGTGACACGCTCGAGATCCAGCCCGCGTACGAGGACCTTGCGGTCCGCGTCGAGTTCTTCGGCGATGACGTCGAGCGGATCACGGAGCTCGACCCACTGACCGGCGAGGTGCTCGCCGAGCGCGACAAGATGGACATCTACCCGGCGCGACACTTCGTGACTCCGCGCGAGAAGCTCATGGAGGCGATCAAAGACATTGAGGCCGAGCTCGTCGACCGCGTGAAGGAGCTCGAGGACGCCGGGAGGCTCCTGGAGGCCCAGCGGCTCCGGCAGCGGACGAACTTCGACCTCGAGATGCTGCGCGAGACCGGAACCTGCGCCGGGGTCGAGAACTACTCGCGACACCTCGCGCGCCGGCCGGCGGGCAGCCGCCCTTGGACGCTCCTCGACTACTTCCCCCCCGACTTTCTGGCGTTCGTCGACGAGTCGCACATCTCGCTGCCACAGGTACGCGGCATGTACGGCGGCGACCGCTCGCGCAAGGAGATCCTCGTCGACTACGGGTTCCGCTTGCCGAGCGCGCTCGATAACCGGCCGCTCACGTTCGCCGAGTTCGAGCAGCGCCTGGACCAGGCGATCTACGTTTCGGCCACACCGGGTCCCTACGAGCTCGAGCACTCACCGCGTGTGATCGAACAGATCATCCGCCCGACCGGTCTCATCGACCCCGAGATCGAGGTGCGCAGGACCGAGGGCCAGATCGACGATCTGCTCGCCGAGATCAATCTGCGCGTCGAAAGGGGTCAGCGCGCGATCGTCACGACGCTCACCAAGAAGATGGCGGAGGACCTCGCGGACTATCTGCGCGAGTTGGGAGTGAAGGTCCACTACCTGCACTCCGAGATCGAGACCCTGCAGCGCGTCGAGATCCTCCGCGACCTACGGCTCGGCGTGTACGACGTGGTGGTGGGCGTGAACCTCCTGCGTGAAGGCATCGACCTGCCCGAGGTGACGCTCGTCGCGATCCTCGACGCCGACAAAGAGGGCTACCTCCGTTCCGAGGGCTCGCTCATCCAGGTCATCGGCCGCGCGGCGCGGCACGTCGAAGGCCGCGTGATCATGTACGCCGACCGGATCACGGCCTCGATGAGGGCCGCGATCGACGAGACGGACCGGCGGCGAGAGATCCAGGTGCAGTACAACAGCGACCACGGGATCGAGCCACAGACGATCGTGAAGGCGATCCGCGACATCGGGATGCGGCTGCGGGATGTGGCCGAGGTCGAAGGCATCGCGGAGAAGGCGAAGCGGCCGATCGCGGCGGGCGAGCTGCCGAAGGACGAGCTCACGCGTCTCATCAAGGACCTCGAGTCGCAGATGAAGCAGGCCGCCAAAGAGCTGGAGTTCGAGCGCGCGGCGGCGCTGCGCGATGAAGTCGTCGAGCTGCGCGGGCTGCTGGTCCTCGAGCGAGGCCCCGAGAGTCTCGACGCGGCGGCGGAGCCGGTCCGCACGACGTCACGCGTCGTGCGTGCGGGCGGCCGGCGTCGGCGGCACGGACCTTAGGCCATGCTGTTCGGCGTGCTCACCGGACTTGCGGTCCTCGGCGGGATCGCGCTGCTGGTCGTGCTCTTCCTGCAGCGCGGTCGCGAGGGCGTCGACCTCTCGCTCAGCGGCTTGCTGCGCGTGTATCTCTATTTCGCTTCGCTTGCCGGGGTCGTCGCGTTCACCGTCGGTCTTGCGGGCATCCTCGCGTACGTGCTCGCGGCGGCGTTCGGTCTCGAGGTCATCTACGGCCCCGGGCAGCCTCGACCCGTGCCGGCGATCGCGCCCGTGTGCCCACCGAACGCGACGTGCCCACCATTTCTGACGCCGTTCCCCCAGCAGGTGATCCCCGACGACCGCATCCGCAGACAGGGCGAGGACCTGGTCCGGGGAGCGACCTTCGTCGTGTTCGGCGGGATCTTCTGGGGCGCGCACTGGTTCGCGCGGCGATCCCTGGCGCAGGTCGACGAGCATGGGAGCGGCCTCTACCGCGCCTATCTGATGCTGGGCACGGCGATCTTCGGCATCGCGACCATCGCTCTCCTCCCCACGGGGATCTATCAAGCCCTTTCGTACATCGTCCCGGCGTCGCAGTTCTCATTCCGGCCCGGTGCAGGTGAGGCTCTTTCTGGCGGACTCGCCGCGCTCCCGCTGTGGCTCGCGTATCTCTGGCTCGTGATGCGCGCGCTCCGGACGGCACCCGCGCCTCCGGCGGCCTGATCTCCATGCCGCTCGATCACATCTACGTCAAAGGCGCGCGGGAGCACAACCTGAAAAACATCAACGTGCGCATCCCGCGCGACAAGATGGTCGTGATAACCGGCCTCTCCGGATCCGGCAAGTCGTCGCTCGCGTTTGACACGATCTACGCCGAAGGGCAGCGCCGCTACGTCGAGTCGCTCTCCGCCTACGCGCGGCAGTTCCTGGGTCAGATGGAGAAGCCCGACGTCGACTTCATCGAAGGCCTCTCACCCGCGGTCTCGATCGATCAGAAGGGTTCCACGCGGAATCCGCGGTCGACCGTGGGCACGGTGACCGAGATCTACGACCACATGCGCCTGCTCTTCGCGCGTGTGGGCGTGCCGCACTGTCCCAACCATGGTGTCCCGATCGTCGCGCAGACCGTGCAGGAGATCGTCGACCAGATCCAGGCGCTCCCCGAAGGGTCGCGCATCCTCGTCCTCGGGCCGCTGGTGCGCGACCGCAAGGGCGAGCATCAGCAGCTCTTCGTCACGGCACGCCGGGGCGGATTCGCGCGTGTGCGGGTCGACGGCATCGTGCGCGACCTCTCGGAGGACATCACGCTCGACAAGATGAAGAAGCACAGCGTCGAGGTGGTCGTCGACCGACTCGTGGTCCGGCGCGAAGCGGAGGCCGAGGCGGAGCGCTCGCGGCTTACGGACTCCGTTGAGACCGCGCTGCGTCTGGGCGAGGGCCTCGCGCTGGTCGCGGACGCCGATGGGAAAGGTCCGGAACGCCTCTTCTCGGAGCGGCTCGCATGCCCCGAGGGCGACTTCTCGATCGGCGAGATCGAGCCACGCACCTTCTCCTTCAACTCGCCGCACGGGGCATGTCCGGCCTGCACCGGCCTCGGGACCAAGCTCGAGCCCGACCCAGACCTCGTGCTCGGCAACCCAGACCTGTCGCTGAATCAGGGCGGCGTCCTTCCATGGCAGAAATCGAGCGGGACCGCGCAGTACCGCATGGCCATCCTCGAAGGCCTGGCGCGCCGCTTCAAGTTCTCGCTCGACGCGCCGGTGAAGACGCTGCCCAAGAAGGCGGTCGACGCGATCCTTCACGGCACCGAGGACGCGCTCAAGCTGACGTATGAGAACCGGAGCGGCCAACGGCGCTCGTACGAGTACGAATGGGAGGGCGTGCTGCCGTGGCTCGAGCGGCAGCACCGCGAGACGACGTCCGATTACATCCGTGCCGACATCGAGCGCTATATGAGCGAGCGCCCTTGTCCGGTGTGCAAGGGCAAGCGCCTCAAGCCCGAGGCACTCGCCGTCACGGTCGCAGAGCGGAACATCGCCGAAGTCACCGCGCTCACCGTGAGCGAGGCGCTCGAGTGGGTCGCCGCGCTCGAACGGGAGCGTGGCGGGCTCGGGGTTCGCGAGCGAAAGATCGCGAAGCAGGTACTGAAGGAGATCCGGACTCGCCTCGGCTTCCTCGTGGACGTCGGGCTCGACTATCTAACAGTGGACCGTTCCGCGACCACGCTTTCCGGCGGCGAGGCCCAGCGTATCCGCCTTGCGACGCAAATCGGCTCTGGGCTGATGGGCGTGCTTTACATCCTCGACGAGCCCTCGATCGGCTTGCATCAGCGGGACAACGCGCGCCTGATCCGAACGCTCCTCGGTATGCGCGACCTCGGCAATACCATCCTCGTCGTCGAGCACGACGAGGAGACGATCCGCACGGCCGACTGGATCGTGGACATCGGTCCGGGTGCGGGCGAGCACGGCGGCGAGATCGTGGCCGAGGGGACGATCGACGACATCCTGAAAGAACCCCGCTCGATCACCGGCGCGTACCTCTCCGGTCGACGGCGTATCCCTTTGCCGGAGCGGCGGCGCAAACCGAAGCCCGAGGCGATCGTGGTCCGTGGCGCGCGCGAGCACAACCTGAAGGACATCGACGTGCGCATCCCGCTCGGGATGTTCGTCGCCATCACCGGGGTGTCGGGCTCCGGCAAAAGCACCCTGGTGAACGAGATCCTCTACCGCCGCCTCGCACAGATCATCTCGCGCGCCAAGGATCGCCCTGGGGCTCACGACCGCATCGAGGGCGTCGAGTTCATCGACAAGGTCATCGATATCGATCAATCGCCGATCGGGCGGACACCGCGGTCGAACCCGGCGACGTATACAGGCCTCTTCACGCCGATCCGCGAGCTGTTCGCCGCCGTTCCCGAGTCGCGCCTCCGCGGCTACACCGCGGGTCGCTTCTCGTTCAACGTCAAGGGCGGACGGTGTGAGGCGTGCGCCGGCGACGGGATCATCAAGATCGAGATGCAGTTCCTGCCGGACGTCTACGTCCCCTGCGAGGTTTGCGGCGGCAAGCGCTACAACCGCGAGGCGCTCGAGATTCACTACAAAGGCAAGTCGATCGCCGATGTTCTCGAGATGACCGTCGAGGAAGCGCTCGGGTTCTTCGCCAATGTTCCGGCGTGCGAGATGAAGCTGCGCACCCTGAACGACGTCGGCCTCGGGTACATCCACCTCGGTCAGCCGGCCACGACCCTATCGGGTGGGGAAGCGCAACGGATCAAGCTCGCGACCGAGCTCTCTCGACGCGCGACCGGCCGGACGCTCTACATCCTGGACGAGCCCACGACGGGCCTGCACTTCGCCGACGTTGAGCGTCTCCTTGAGGTGCTCCACCGCCTGGTCGACGCAGGAAACACCGTCGTGGTGATCGAACACAACCTCGACGTCGTAAAGACTGCGGACCATGTCATCGATCTGGGCCCCGAAGGGGGGAAGGCAGGCGGAGAGGTCATCGCCGAGGGCACACCCGAAGCGGTCGCTCGTGTGCGGCGTTCGTTCACCGGCCGCTATCTGCGCGACCTGCTCGCGACAGGCGAGGTTCGCGGCATCGCGTAGCGGGGGTTCGAGGGGGCGGAGCCCTCTTGCCCGTAGCATCGTCGGCGCGTGACCGACCTGGCTTTGAACGCCATCGACGCCGTGGTGCTCGGCCTCGTCGTCGTTGCGACCTGGATGGGGTTCCGCGCCGGGCTCGTCGCCACCCTCTACAGCCTCGCCTCCTGGATACTCGCAACCGCCGCGGCGATCGCGTTCGCCGGACCGGTGAGCAGCGTCGTCGAGACATTCGCTCGCCTGCCAAGGCCCGTGGCGACAAGCGTCGCATTCGTCGCGGTCATCGTCATCGTCGAGGCGCTCTTCTCGATCACCGGATACGTCGCGATACGTCCGATCGTTGCCCTTATCCGGCGCACCCCGATGAGCGGCGCTGACCGAGCTCTGGGCGTGATCCCGGCGATCGCGCGATCGATCTTCATCGTCGCCGTCGCGATCCTCGCGATCGAGGCGCTGCCGGTCGCCAGCGAATTCAAGGCCGCGGTCGAGACGAGCCGCAGCGGGCGGATCGTCGGCGAGCAGGTCACCGCCGTCCAGCCCCAGATCGCGGCCCTCACCAGTCAGCTCGGCGGGTCGCCGCTCCTTGTTACGAAGATCGGCGAAGACGAGACCGAGAGGCTCGATCTTCCTGACGGTCTCGCCCTCGAGCCCGATCCCGTGGCGGAGCGTCAGCTCTTCGACCTCGTGAACGAGGAGCGCGGCAAAGCGGGACTCGCGGTCCTCGCATGGGACGAGCGGCTCGTTCCGGTCGCGCGCGCGCATTCCGAGGAGATGTTCAAGCTCAAATACTTCAGCCACGAGTCGCCGATCGCGGGCTCGCCCTTCGATCGGCTGAAAGCGGCAGGGATCACGTACGCACGCGCCGGCGAGAACCTGGCGTACGCCCAGTCCGTCGCCGTCGCGCATCGCGCATTGATGGATTCACCCGGACACCGCGAGAACATCCTCCGCCCCGAGTTCACGCGCATCGGCATCGGCGTGATCAGCGCCGGCGCCTACGGTCGCATGGTGACTCAGCTTTTCATCACACCATAGAGAGCGCGCGGCTCGCGGCTGCGGGTCCTGTCCCGGGGTCGGGGCGTCGCGCGCTCGCGCACCCTCCCCATCCTCATTCGTCGCGACGTACCTTGAGCGCATCTCGGATGGGGCCCCGGGGCACCCGCGCATCGCGCGCGACCCCCGCTCCCCCGTGCCACCCGCAGCCGCGCATCTCCTGCCCGTACTCTCTCGCTGATGGCTGAACGGAAAGTCGATGCACTGGAGCTCGAGCCGGGCGCTGGCGTCGTCGCTCCGCGGCGGATCCAGTTCGAGGCGCTCGGCGTGCCGACCTTCCGCTGGTACTGGATAACGAGCTGGATCAGCTCGACGGGCGACGGCATGGAGAACGTCATCCGCAACGTCCTCGTGTACCAGCTCGCCGGAACGTCGGCGCCCTTCTGGCTGGGGATGATGGTCTTCGCCCACTGGGTGCCGTTCACGTTCTTCTCGCTCTACGGCGGAGTCCTCGCGGACCGTTACGACAACCGCAAAGTGCAGATCGTCGCGCAGCTCCTGCTCATGACCGCGGCGATCTCCATCGCCGCGGCGACGCTCGGCGGCATCGTCACGACCTGGTGGCTCTTCGGATTGCTCTTGCTGCACGGCTTTGCGGGCGCGATCGGCGGGCCGGCACAGCAGACGCTTATCCACTCGATGGTCGGGCCATCAAAGCTCCTCTCGGCCGTGAGCCTGAACTCGACCGCGCGACAGTTCTCGCAGGTGATCGGTCCGGCGGTCGCTGGATTCATCGTGGTCGCCTTCGGACCGGGCTGGGGATTCCTCATCAACGCCTTCACGTTCGTCCCGCTCCTCGTGTTCCTCGCGATCATCCGAGTGCGCCCGCTCAGCGCGCGGTCCACAACGCCGATCGCGGCAGCGCTCCGCGACGGCCTGCGATTTGTCCGCGGTCGCCCCTTCATCGCGGCGCTCATCGGGGTCGAGATGCTCGGCGTAATCTTCCTCGGCCACACATTCAACTCGTTCCTCGTGCTCTTCGCGCACGACGTGCTGCACGTCGACGATCTCGGCTACTCGTTCCTCCTCGTTGGCAGCGGCGTCGGCGCGGTGGCCGCGGCGCTTTATCTGGCGTACGCCCGCGGGCGCCGTCACAGCGGGCGCTTCATCGTCGGTGCTGCGATGGCCGAGATGCTCGCGATTCTCGTCTTCGCGTTCTCGCAGAGCTATGCGCTCTCGTTCGCGCTCTTGATCATCGTCGGCGGTGCCGCCGTGCTCACGCAGTCCCTCACGAATACCAAGATCCAGCTGTCGGCGCCGGACAACCTGCGCGGACGGGTCATGGGCGCGTACACGTTTGGGACGCAGGGCATGCGCGTTCTGAACGGACCGCTTCTCGGCGGCGCGGCGATCGTCTTCGGCGCGCCGCTCGCGGTCGCGGGCGCGACCGCCGTGGTCTTCGCCGGGCTCGCCGCGATCTTGCTGCGCGTGCCGCAGCTGGGCCAGGAACGCTAGACTTCGCGCGATGGCCATCGACGGCAGCGCGACCGCGATCGAAGTCACTCCCCAGGCGGTGACGAAGCTCCTGGAGCTCCGGGCCGACGATCCCAAGCGTGCCTTCCTCCGCGTCTATGTCGCTGGCCGGTCGTGTTGTTCGTTCATGTACGGGCTGGCCTTCGACGAGACGCCGGCCGAGACCGATGCCGTGACCGAGGTCTCCGGCCTCCGCGTCGCGATCGATGCGCAGAGCCGGCCGTACTGCGATGGCGCGACGATCGAGTGGGTGGACGGTCCCGAGGGGACCGGGTTCCTCGTCCGTAACCCGGCGATGTCCGGCAGTTGCGGCTGCAGCGGGTAGTTGAGCTCGAGTTACATATTCCCGGCGGTCGCTAGGCGTTAGGGCGGGAGGACAAGGCAGCGGCTGCAGGCTCCGGTTCCCTCCTTGCGGGCGTATGCTTTCCGGCGCGCACCTCGCTCGCGCACGGTGGGGGTCTTCTTGGTGGGAGCGGTGTCAGGAGATCTGCGAGCAAAGCTTCTGATCGTCGACGATGAGAGCGAGCTGCTGGAGCTTCTCGCGGCGATCGTGGAAGAGGCAGGCTTCGCTGCGCTCCCGGCCCAAGATCCACCAACCGCGCTCAAGATTTTCGAGCGGGAGCAGCCGGACGCGGTCCTTCTCGATCTGATGCTGGGGCATTCGGATGGATTCGACCTGCTCCGCGAGCTTCGACGCCGCACGGACGTACCGGTCCTCATCCTCACCGCGCGAGGTGGGGAGAATGACAGGGTTCGTGGCCTCGAGCTCGGCGCAGATGACTACATCGTGAAACCCTTCAGCGTCCGCGAGCTCGTCGCACGCATTCGCGTTCACGTGCGCCGGGGCCGCGCGGAACGCGACCCGCGCCGCGTCAACGGCGGGACGCTCAAGGCCGGCCCGCTCACGCTTGATGTCGAGGGACATTCAGTA
>Ga0209056_10000965_pt1 | contig 31788 bp, 26 predicted proteins | sample GraSoiAngelo_114_FD_185876 | JGI IMG/M metagenome (GOLD analysis project Ga0209056, IMG submission 185876) | Grasslands soil microbial communities from the Angelo Coastal Reserve, California, USA - 14_0903_13_40cm (SPAdes) (version 2) | ecosystem: Environmental > Terrestrial > Soil > Grasslands... | reverse complement strand
CCGGCGATCAGGGCTCGGGCATCCTCAGCTCCATGGTGCGTGCCGACGGCCTCGCGGTGGTGGCGCCGGACACGATTGTGCCGGTGGGCGAGCGGGTGGAGGTCATCCTCCTCCGCGCGCCGGTACCCGGCGCGCCGGTACCTCGCGCGCCCAGAAATTGACTTCGTTTTCGTCCGCGTGCTACGGTCGGCGCGGATGACTCGCGCCCTCGCCATCCTGGCCGCCATGGTCGTCGTCGCGACCGGCTGCGCAACCAGGGGCGCGGTGACGCGACTCCGTGGCGACCTCGCCCAGATCCGCTCCGAGCTTGCCTACACGCGCGCCGCCCAAGAGACCGTGGCGCAGGACATTGCCCACGCCACGGCCGAGCTGAGGGCGCTCGACGCGCGCACCCGTGAACTGGCCGGCAGGGTGCGCGAGACCGCCGACGAGGCCGCGAGACTCGGCACGCGCACCGGGGCGGCCGAGGAGGCCGTGCGCGAGACCCGTGCGCGTGTCCAGACGCTCGCGACGCCGCCGCCGGCGCCGCCCGTCGCCCCACCGCCCGGGCGGCCGGCGGCCGCCCAGTCAGCCCCGCCGGTCGAGCGGCCCGCACGTGAGCCGCACGAACCGCGGGCAGTAGCCCCCGAGCGGGCGTACGCCGCGGCGATGGCGAGCTTCCGCGCGAATGAGCACGGCCAGGCGGTCCTCGATCTCCTCGACTTTCTGGCCCGCTACCCGAAACACCCGCTCGCCGGGAACGCACAGTACTGGATCGGCGAGGCGTACTACGTGCAGCATGACTACCCCCAGGCGCTGGTCGAGTTCCAGAAGGTCCTCGATCACGGCGGCCTGAAGATGCCCGAGGCGCTCGTCAAGATCGGCCTGTGTCACCTGAGCCTGCGCGATCGGAACCGGGCGCGCCAGATGTGGCAGCGCGTGGTGCGGGACTACCCGGGCTCGGAGCCGGCGAGGATGGCCGCGTCACTCCTTCGCACGGACGCCGCGGCCCAGCGCTAGCGCCTCGCGCGACTGTATCCGCCTGGAGTCTTTGACCGGGCGGGCCCGTCCGATATACTGAGCCTCCGCTGCGTCGCGCTGATCCATGGACGAGCTCTATCCAGGAGACCCGAACTATCCCGCGTTGCTCGGCGCGATCCCGTCGCCGCCGACGCTCTACGTGCGCGGCGCGGTCACCGTGGACGATGCGCTCGCGCTCGCGATCGTCGGCGCGCGCGACGCCACGCCGTACGGCGTCGAAGTCGCCGAGCGACTGGCCGGCGAGCTCGGGGCGCGCGGCGTGACGATCGTGAGCGGCCTCGCGCGCGGCATCGACGCGGCGGCGCACCGGGGCGCGCTCGACGCGAGCGGACGCACGCTCGCCGTTCTCGGGTGCGGCATCGATGTCGTGTACCCCCCGGAGAACCGCGCGCTCGCACGCGCGATCGAGGCGCAGGGGGCGCTCGTGTCGCAGTTCGCGCGCGGCGCGCCGGCGCTCGCCGGCCACTTCCCGGCGCGCAATCGCACGCTCGCCGGGCTCAGCCTCGGCGTCGTCGTGGTCGAAGCGGCCGAGCGGAGCGGCGCCCTGATCACGGCGGGTTTCGCCGGCGACCTCGGGCGCGAAGTATTCGCCGTTCCAGGCAGAATTACTTCCGCGATGAGCGCCGGAACGAACCGGCTCATCCAGGACGGTGCTAAACTGATTACTTGTTGGCAGGACGTCGTGTCAGAATTGCCGGAACCGTGGCGTCGCATGATTCGCGCGTCGTCGTCGCCGACGACGCAGGGATCTCCGCGGCCGGACGGGCAGAGCGACGAGGGCCGAGTGCTAGCAATGTTGACGCCGGATGAGCCGCAACACATCGAGCAGTTGATCGCGCGCGGCGGGCTCGAGCCCTCGCGCGTCGCGGCGACGCTCGTCGCGCTCGAGCTGGGCGGGTGGGCCCGGCAGCTTACGGGACAGCGATGGGTCTCGGTCGGCGCACGCGCAAGGAGAACGTAGTGGCGAAGCGATCGCTGGTCGTAGTGGAATCGCCCACGAAGGTGAAGACGATCCAGAAGTATCTGGACTCGAGCTTCGTCGTCAAGGCGTCGATGGGCCATGTGCGCGATCTGCCGAAGTCCCAGCTCGGCGTCGATCCCAAGAAAGGGTTCAAGCCGAAGTACGTCGTCTCGCCCGGGAAGAAGAAGGTCCTCGACGAGCTGAAGAAGGCGGCCGCGAACGCCGACACCCTCTACGTCGCCACGGATCCCGACCGCGAGGGCGAGGCGATCGGCTGGCACCTGGCCCAGGAGCTCGACGTCGGCAAGAACAACGTCTATCGCGTCTCGTTCAACGAGATCACCGAGCGCGCGGTGCGGGGCGCGTTCGCCAAGCCCGGGCGCATCGACCTCAAGAAGGTCGACGCGCAGCAGGCGCGCCGCGTGCTCGACCGTCTCGTCGGCTACAAGCTCTCCCCGCTCCTCTGGGACAAGGTCCAGCGCGGGCTCTCGGCCGGGCGGGTGCAGTCGGTGGCCGTCCGGTTGATCGTGGACCGCGAGCGCGAGATCCAGGCGTTCGTCCCGGTCGAGTACTGGTCGCTCCACGCGCGGCTCGCCGCCAAGCTCCCGCCCGAGTTCGTCGCGACGCTGAAGGAGGTCGACGGCGAGAAGGTGTCGTTGGCGGACGGGGACGCGACGCGCGCGCTCATGGCGTCGCTCCAGGACGCCCGGTTCATCGTCAAGTCGGTCACGCGCGGCGAGCGCCGCCGGAACCCGGTGCCGCCGTTCATCACCTCGACCCTGCAACAGGAGGCGGGCCGGAAGCTCGGCTTCACCGCGAAGAAGACGATGGCGGTCGCCCAACAGCTCTACGAGGGGATCGACCTCGGAGCCGAGGGCGCGAAGGGCCTCATCACCTATATGCGCACCGACTCGGTCCGCGTGGCGCGCGAAGCGCAGGCGGAGGCGCGGGAGTGGATCACGGCTCGGCTCGGACTCGAGTACGTGCCCGAGGCGCCGCCCGCCTACCGCTCGCGCGGGAGCGCCCAGGAGGCGCACGAGGCGATCCGACCCTCCGAGGTCCGCCTGGAGCCGAGGAGCGTGGCGCGGTTCCTCACGAGGGACCAGCTCGCCCTCTATCGGCTCGTCTGGGAGCGCTTCCTGGCGAGCCAGATGATGCCGGCGGTCTACGACACCGTGACGGCAGATATCGAGGCCGGCCGGTGTCTCTTCCGCGCCCAGGGCGCGACGCTCAGGTTCAAGGGGTTCACGGCCGTCTACGAGGAGAGCCGCGAGGACGAGCCACGGCCCGTGGAGGACGACCCCGAGAGCGCCGTCCCGCAGCTCGAGGAGGGCGAGGTGTTGCGGCTCCTCGCGCTCGATCCCAGACAGCACTTCACGCAGCCGCCGCCGCACTACACCGAGGCCTCGCTGATCAAGACTCTCGAGGAGCTCGGCATCGGCCGCCCGTCCACGTACGCGTCGATCCTCGGCACGATCATCAATGAGCGCGGCTACGTGCGTCGCGAGCGGAAGGCGCTCGTCCCGACCGAGCTGGGCATCGAGGTGACCAACTTCCTGAAGCCCTTCTTCCCAGAGATCATGGATGTCGAGTTCACCGCGCAGATGGAGGACTCGCTCGACAAGATCGAGGAGGGAGATCGGAAGTGGGTCGATACGGTTCAGGAGTTTTATGCGCGGTTCGAGAAGGACCTCAAGAAGGCGAGCAAAGAGGGGCGTAACGTCAAGGTCGGCGCCCCGACCGGGGAGCAGTGCCCCGAGTGCGGCAAGGGGCTGGTCGAGCGGTGGAGCCGGTACGGGAAATTCATCGCCTGCTCGGCCTATCCCGAGTGCAAGTACAAACGGAACTTGCCGGGGAACGGGCGCGCAGAGGACCAGCCCACCGACGAGCTCTGCCCGGCGTGCGGCAAGCCGATGGTCATCAAGCACGGGCGCTTCGGGAAGTTCATCGCGTGCTCGGGTTACCCGGAGTGCAAGACCACGAAGCCCGTGACGCTCGGCATCGCGTGCCCTCAGCCGGGGTGCACGGGGCAGCTCACCGAGCGCCGCTCGCGGCGGGGCCGCGTGTTCTTCGGCTGCTCGGCCTACCCGACCTGTAGGTTCGTCGTCTGGCAGCGGCCCGTCCTGGAGCCGTGCCCGAAGTGTGGCGCCCCGTTTACGACCGAGCGCGCCGCGCGCGGCCGCGTGCTCCGGCGGTGCGTGCGCGAGGGGTGCGACTTCGAGCGGGAGGTCGAGATCTCGGTCGCATGAGCGACCCGCTATCGGCATTCTTGACGTACCTGTCGCTGGAGAAGGCCGCGTCGCCCCACACGCTGCGGAGCTACCGGAGCGACCTGTGCGAGTTCCGGACGTTCGTCGGGCCCGAGAAACCACTCAAGCAGGTCGACGGGCGCATGGTGCGCGCCTACCTGGCGCACCTGCACTCCCGCGGCCTCGACGCGTCGTCGGTCGCCCGGAAGCTCGCCGCGCTGCGGAGCTGGTTCCGCTTCCTCGTTCGCCGGCGGGTGCTCGCCCGCAACGTGGCCCGCGAGATTCGCGGCCCGCGCCTCGGACGCAAGCTCGTGTCGTTCCTGCCGATCGATGAGGCGCAGGTGCTGGTGGACGGCAAGGCGGTCGGCGGCGCCGCGCGCGAGCGGGACGTGGCGATCCTCGAGCTCCTGTACGCGACGGGGCTGCGCGTGTCGGAGCTGACCGGCCTGGACATGGATGACGTGGACCGGGCCGGGCAGACCGTGCGCGTGCTGGGCAAAGGGCGGAAGGAGCGGATCGTTCCCTTCGGGGACCGGGCGGCGCGCGCGCTCGACGCCTACCTCGGACGGCGCGCCGAGCGGCGCGGGACGCTCTTCGCGAACCAGCGCGGCGGCCGGCTCTCCGCCCGGGCGGTCCACGCGATCGTGCGGAAGAGCGCCGTGGCAGCGGGCATCGCGCGTCGGGTGAGCCCGCACACGCTCCGCCACACGTTCGCGACGCACCTGCTCGACGCGGGCGCCGACCTCCGGGTCATCCAGGAGCTCCTCGGCCACAGCCGGCTCAGCACGACCCAGCGCTACACCCACGTCGGCGCCGACCAGCTCATGCGCGTCTACGACGCCGCCCACCCGCGGGCGCGCGGCGCCTCCGCGTGATCTCCGGCCCCTTCGAGGCGACGACCGTCGTCGCCGTCCGCCACCGCGACCAGGTGGCCGTCGCCGGTGACGGCCAGGTCTCGATCGGGAACACCATCGTGAAGGCGGGCGCCAAGAAGGTGCGGAAGCTCTACCACGACCGCATCCTGGCCGGCTTCGCCGGCACCGCGGCCGACGCGTTCACGCTCTTCTCACGCTTCGAGAGCCGGCTCGACGAGCACCGGGGCAACCTCGCGCGCGCCGCGGTGGAAGTCGCCAAGGACTGGCGCACCGACCGCGTCCTCCGGCGGCTCGAGGCGCTCCTCGCGGTCGCCGACCGCGAGCACTCGTTCATCATCTCGGGCAACGGCGACGTGATCGAGCCCGACGACGGCCTCATCGGCATCGGCTCGGGCGGGGCGTACGCGCTCGCGGCGGCCCGCGCGCTGGTCGCGCACTCGGACCTCGACGCCAAGGGCATCGTGACCGAGGCGATGCGCGTCGCCGCCTCGATCTGCGTCTTCACCAACGACCACATCAGCGTGGAAGTCCTGTGAATCAGGACCTGACGCTCACCCCGGCGCAGATCGTCGCCGAGCTCGACCGCTACATCGTCGGCCAGGAGCGGGCCAAGCGCGCCGTGGCCATCGCGTTGCGCAACCGCTGGCGGCGGCAGAACCTGCCGCCCGAGCTGCGCGACGAGGTGGCGCCGAAGAACATCATCATGATCGGCCCGACCGGCGTCGGGAAGACCGAGGTCGCCCGCAGGCTCGCGAAGCTCGCCCAGGCGCCCTTCTTGAAGGTCGAGGCCTCCAAGTACACCGAGGTCGGCTACGTGGGCCGCGACGTGGAATCGATGGTCCGCGACCTCACCGAGCTGTCGGTGAACATGGTCAAGGCCGAGATGATGGCGCGCGTGCAGGAGCGGGCGGAGCAGCTCGCCGAGGAGCGGCTTCTCGACCTCCTGCTGCCGAGGCGGACGCACGAGCCCTTCTCGTCGGGCTCGCTCGAGGAGGTCACGCCGGATGCCTCGCGCGAGACCACGATGGACAAGCTCCGGGTCCAGCTGCGAGCCGGCCGGCTCGACGACCGGATGGTCGAGCTCGAGACGCAGCAGCAGGCGATGCCGATGATCGAAGTGCTCTCCGGTCAGGGCATGGAGGAGATGGGGATCCACCTGAAGGACATGCTGTCGAATCTCATGCCGACGCGGACCAAGCGGCGCCGCGTGCGGATCGCCGAGGCGCGGCGGCTCCTCGTTCAGGAGGAGGCGCAGAAGCTCGTCGACATGGAAGAGGTCGTGGCGCAGGCGATCCGGCGGGCCGAGAACGCGGGGATCATCTTCCTCGACGAGCTCGACAAGATCGCCGGGCGCGAGGCGGGCCACGGGCCCGACGTCTCCCGCGAGGGCGTCCAGCGGGACCTGCTGCCGATCGTGGAGGGCTCGGCCGTCACGACCAAGTACGGGATCGTGCGCACCGACCACGTCCTGTTCATCGCGGCCGGCGCCTTTCACATCGCGAAGCCCTCGGACCTCATCCCCGAGCTCCAGGGGCGCTTCCCGATCCGCGTCGAGCTCGACCCCTTGACGCGCGAGGATTTCGTCCGCATCCTGACGGAACCGCAGAACGCGTTGCTCAAGCAGTACACGGAGCTGCTGCGGACGGAGCAGGTGGCTCTCAAGTTCGCGCCGGACGCGGTGGAGGCGATCGCGGACATTGCGATGAAGGTGAACACGAGCACGGAGAACATCGGGGCGCGGCGGCTCTACACGATCATGGAGCGGCTGCTGGAGGAGATCTCGTTCAACGCCCCGGAGATGCCGGGCAAGGAGCTGACCATCGACGCCGGCTACGTGTGGGGACGCCTCAGCGACATCACCAGCGACCAGGACCTGTCGAGGTACATTTTGTGATGGCGATGCGCGGAGCAGGCGAGGCGAGGGGATGACGGACCCGCGAAGGGCGGAGGTGCTCCTCGAGGCGCTCCCGTACATCCGGGAGTTCCGCGGCAAGACGGTCGTCATCAAGTACGGCGGGGCCGCGATGGAGCGCGCGGACCTCAAGGAGCCGTTCGCGCTCGACGTGATCCTGCTCCGTTTCGTGGGCATCAAGCCGGTCATCGTCCACGGCGGCGGCCCGCAGATCGGCGCCCTCATGAAGCGCCTCGGCAAGGAGCCTCGCTTCGTGGGGGGCATGCGCGTGACCGACGAGGAGACCGTCGAGATCGTCGAGATGGTCCTGGTGGGCAAGATCAACAAGGCGATCGTGGGTCTGATCAACCACCACGGCGGCAAGGCGGTCGGGCTCTCCGGGAAGGACGCGGGGCTGCTCCGCGCGCGCCGGCGGCTGCACCGGCTCGCGAACGGCGAAGAGGTGGATATCGGCCTCGTCGGCGAGGTCGAGGAGGTGAACACCGAGCCGATCCGGCTCCTGGAGGACGCTGGCTTCATCCCGGTCATCGCGCCGGTCGGCGTCGGCGCGGGTGGCGAGACCTACAACATCAACGCCGACCTGGTCGCCGGCGAGATCGCCGCGGCGCTGGGCGCCGAGAAGCTCGTCCACCTCACGGATGTCCAGGGGATTCTCGACGGCGAGAAGCGCCTGATCAGCACGCTGAGCCGCAAAGAGGCGGAGCGGCTCATGTCGGCCGGGGTGATCGAGGGCGGGATGGTCCCGAAGATCGAGTCGGCGCTGCGGGCGCTCGAGGGCGGAACCTCGAAAGCCCACATCCTCGACGGCCGGGTCCCGCATGCGATTCTGCTGGAGCTGTTCACGCGCGAGGGCATCGGGACCGAGATCGTCCTCTAGGGAAGGGTGCACGTCATGGACACCAGAGAGCTGCTGGAGTGGGCGGCGAAGTACCACACCCCGAACTACGCGCGGGCTCCGATCTGCCTCGTCCGCGGTGACGGCGTCCGCGTCTGGGACTCCGACGGCAAGGAGTACCTCGACTTCGGCGCGGGGATCGCGGTCGCCTCGCTCGGCCACTGCCACCCGCGCGTGACCGGCGCGATCCGCGAGGCGGCGGCGACGCTGCTGCACGTGTCGAACCTCTACCATACGGCGCCCCAGATCCACCTGGCGAAGCTCCTCTGCGACCACTCCTTTGCCGACCGGGTCTTCTTCTGCAACTCCGGGGCGGAGGCGAACGAGGCCGCGCTCAAGCTCGTGCGCAAGTACGCCAAGGAGCGGTACGCCTCGGACCGCTACGAGGTGATCGCCACGCGCAACGCCTTCCACGGCCGGACGTTCGCCACCGTGACGGCTACTGGCCAGGAGAAATATCAGCACGGCTTCGAGCCGCTCGTGCCCGGCTTCAAGCACGTGCCCTACAACGATCTCCGGGCGATGGAGCGCGCAATCGACAGCCGGACGGCGGCGCTCATCGTCGAGCCGATCCAGGGGGAAGGGGGCGTGATCGTCCCCGACGACGACTATCTGCCCGGGCTGCGCAAGCTCTGCGACGCGTCGGGCGCCCTCCTGATCCTCGACGAGGTCCAGACCGGCGTCGGCCGCACGGGCACGCTCTGGGCGTACGAGCACTCGGGGATCGAGCCCGACGTCATGACCCTCGCCAAGGCGCTCGCCAACGGCGTGCCGATCGGGGCCATGCTGACGCGCGAGGAGGTTGCGCGCGCGCTGGGGCCGGGCACGCACGGCTCGACGTTCGGCGGGACGCCGTTCGTGACCTCCGTTGCGCTGGCGACGCTCCAGACGGTGCTCGGCGAGAAGATCCCCGAGCGCGCGGCGCGGATGGGACGGCGCCTCATGGACGGTCTGAGGCGGTTGGCGCAGGGGCCGGTCGGGATCCGCGAGGTCCGAGGGCGGGGCCTGCTCATCGGCGTCGAGCTCGACCGTCCCGTCAGCCCCATCCTCGACGCCTGTCGGAACGCCGGGCTCCTCGTCCTGTCGGCGGGCGAGAACGTGCTGCGTCTGGTCCCACCCCTGATCATCGAGGAGGACCACTGCGACCGGGCGCTCGAGATCGTCGACACGGCGCTCCGGCCCAAGGCATGATGCGCCACTTTCTCTCGTCGGCGGATCTGACGCGCGATGCGGCGCTCCAGGTATTCCAGCTCGCCGCGGACCTCAAGCAGCGCTGGAAGGCGGGACGGCGCGGCACGCCGCTCGCCGGCCGCACCATGGCGCTGATCTTCGAGAAGCCGTCCCTCCGGACCCGCGTCACCTTCGAGGTCGGGATCGTCCAGCTCGGCGGGCGCGCCGTCTACCTCTCGGGCGCGGAGATCGGCCTGGGCACGCGCGAGTCGGTTGCGGACGTGGCGCGGAACCTCGCGCGCTGGGTGGACGGTATCGCCGCGCGCGTCTACGCGCACGCGACGATCGAGACGCTCGCCCGCCACGCGACCGTCCCCGTAATCAACGGGCTCTCCGACTCCGAGCACCCGTGTCAGGCGCTCGCCGACTTCTTCACGCTGTGGGAGCGGGGCGTCGACATCGGCGCGATGCGGCTCGCGTGGATCGGCGACGGTAACAACGTGTGCCACTCCGTGATCCTCCTGGGCGCGTTGCTCGGCGCCTCGACCGTCGTCGCGTGCCCGCCCGGCTACGAGCCGGCCCCGCGGGTTCTGGACGCGGCGCGCCGGCTCGGCGGCCGGGTCGAGGTCACCGAGGACGCGCGGAAGGCCGCGGCCGGGGCCGACGTGATCTACACCGACGTGTGGACGAGCATGGGACAGGAGGCGGAGCGGGTGCGGCGTCAGGAGGCGTTCAGCCGCTACCAGGTCAACGAGACGATCGTGGGCTTCGCGAAGCCCTCGGTGCTGGTCATGCACTGCCTGCCCGCCCATCGGGGCGAGGAGATCACCGACGCGGTGCTCGACGGCCCGCACTCGATCGCCCTCGACCAGGCGGAGAACCGGCTCCACGCCCAGAAGGCGGTCATCCTGACGCTGCTGGGAGGCTCGATCGACGATGTCTAGCCCCAAGCGCATCGTCCTCGCGTACTCGGGGGGGCTCGACACCTCGGTCATCCTGCGCTGGCTGATCGAGCGCTACCGCTGCGAGGTCGTCGCCTTCTGCGCCGACCTCGGCCAGGGGGAGGAGCTCGTGTCGATCCGCGAGAAGGCGCGCCGGACCGGCGCGTCGTCCGTGCACATCGTGGACCTGCGCGAGGAGTTCGTCCGCGACTTCATTTTCCCGATGCTCCGCGGCAATGCCGTGTACGAGGGCGCGTACCTCCTCGGCACCTCGATCGCGCGTCCGCTCATCGCGCGTGCCCAGGTAGAGATCGCGGCGAAGGAGGGGGCGGACGCCGTCGCCCACGGCGCCACGGGGAAGGGCAACGACCAGGTGCGTTTCGAGCTGACCTACGCCGCGCTGGCGCCCCACCTGCGTGTGATCGCGCCGTGGCGCGAGTGGGAGCTCGGCTCCCGCACCGCGCTCATCGAGTTCGCGAAGCGACACGACATCGCGGTGCCCGTGACGGCCGAGCGCCCGTACAGCGTCGACCGTAACCTCTTCCACATCTCCTACGAGGGCGGGGTGCTGGAGGATCCGTGGCGGGAGCCGCCGGCGAAGATGTTCCTGCTCACCAACGACCCCGAGGCGGCGCCCGACGTGCCAGTGCACGTGGAACTCGAGTTCGAGCGTGGCGACCCGGTGGCGGTCGATGGCGAGCGGCTCCTTCCCGTCCCGCTCCTGACTCGGCTTAACCGCCTGGGCGGCGAGCACGGCATCGGCCGCGCGGACATCGTCGAGAACCGATTCGTCGGGATGAAGTCGCGCGGCGTGTACGAGACGCCGGGCGGCACGATCCTGCACGCCGCGCGCCGGGCGCTCGAGTCGCTCACGCTCGACCGCGAGGTGCTCCACCTGCGCGACTCGCTCGTGCCGCGCTACGCCGAGATGATCTACTACGGCTTCTGGTTCTCGCCCGAGCGCCAGACGCTGCAGACCTTTTTGGATGAGTGCGCGCGCGATGTCACGGGCACGGTCCGCCTCAAGCTCTACAAGGGCAACGTCACCGTCGTCGGCCGGCGCTCTCCACGGTCCCTGTACCGGACCGATTTCGCCACGTTCGAGGCCGATACCGTGTACCGTCAGCGGGACGCCGAGGGGTTCATCAGCCTGAACGCGCTCCGTCTCAAGATCCGCGCCCTCCGCGATCGCGCCGGCTCCTAGGAGGCGTCCAGAGTGACTGCGTTCGACCGCCGGCTCCGCCGGCGCAATCGGATCCTGGGGGTGGCTCGGCGGGGGCCGTCGAGGCCCCCTTCGAGTCACTAGACCGTGCGCATCGACGTCGTGCTTGCCGCCGACGCGGTGGCGCCCGGGCAGCTCGATGGCTCGACCGCGCTCGTCGTCGACGTGCTTCGCGCCTCCACCACGATGATCACCGCGCTCGCCCACGGCTGCGTCTCCATCACGCCGGTCGCCGACCCCGCCGAGGCCCGGCGCCTGGCCGCGGCGGAGGGCGCCGACGCCGCGGTCGCGGCCGGTGAGCGACGCGGCGAGCCGATTCCCGGGCTCGACCTCGGCAACTCGCCGGTCGAGTTCGCGATCGAGCGCGTTCGCGGCCGGGCCGTCTACCTCACGACGAGCAATGGCACGCGGGCACTGCTCGCCGCGCGCCAGGCCCGGGCGGTCGGCGTGGCGGCCCTCGTCAACGTGAGCGCCGCGGCACGCTGGGCGGCCGGGCACGGGCTGGACGTTGTCGTCGTGTGTGCGGGCGAGCGGGGCAGCCGCTCGCTCGAGGACCACGTGTGCGCCGGGCTTCTCGTCGAGCGCGTGCGCGCCGGCGTCCCCAGCGTCGTGCCGAGCCCGGCGGCGCTCGCGGCGCTCGCCGTCGGCCGGCGCTATGCCGGCGACGTGACGCGCCTCCGACAGCACTCGCCCTGGGCGCGGCGACTCGTCGCCGCCGGACGCGGCGCCGACGTCACCGCGTGCCTTCGCCTGGACACGACCTCGCTCGTCCCGGTCTACCTGCCGAGCGTTGACAAGGTCGTTCCGGGGTGCGGATAATGGCGGAGTCGCGTGGACGGAGTCGTCACGTGAACCTACCCATCGGACTCACCCTCACGCGCATCGTCGCGGTGCCGCTGCTGATCGTCTTCTTGATCTCCTCCTCGCGCGTCCACGCGCTGATCGCCGTGGCCATCTTCATCCTGGCGTCGATCACCGACTGGGCCGACGGGGCGGTGGCGCGCCGGCGCAATCAGGTCACGACGCTCGGCACGCTCCTGGACCCGATCGCCGACAAGCTGCTCGTCGCGGCCGCGCTCGTCTCGCTGCTGGCGATCGACAAGATCGACGCCTGGGTCGTCGTCGTGATCGTCGGACGCGAGCTCGCGGTGACGGGACTCCGCGCGGTGGCGGCCTCCGTCGGGGTCATCGTGCCGGCCTCGCGGCTCGCGAAGTGGAAGACGGTGAGCCAGTACGTGGCGATCACGATGCTGATCGTCGAAAAGGGGTTCGATCCGCCCGGCTTCCACATCGCCGCGGCCACCGTCCTCTGGGTGGCCCTCGGCCTGACCGTCGGCTCGGCGGTGGACTACTTCTACCGGTTCTTCCGGAAGGCCGACTACCGCGCGATCGTGCCGGGCGAAGAACGCTGGTCGTGAGCGGCGCCCTCGCGATCGCCGCCGCCTACGTGATCGGAGCGGTGCCGGTCGGCTTCCTCGTGGCGCGGGCGTTCGGCATCGGCGACATCCGCGGCCACGGCAGCGGCAACATCGGCGCGACCAACGTCCTGCGCGCGGCCGGCCGGGTCGCGGCGCTCGCCACACTCGCCGGCGACATCGCCAAGGGCTACGGCGCCGTGTGGGCGGGCGCGTGGCTCGCGGGGGGCGCGCTCGCCCCCAAGGCGCTCTGCGCGGTCGCCGCGGTGGTTGGCAACTGCTGGTCGGTCTTCCTCGGCTTCCGTGGCGGCAAGGGCGTCGCCACGGGCCTCGGCGCGCTGTTGAACCTCATGCCGCTGGCGGTGCTCCCCGCCATCCCCGCGTGGCTGGCAGTCGTCCTGACAACGCGCTATGTGTCGCTCGGGTGCATCGTCGGCGCGGCGTGCGTGCCCCTCGGCGCGCTGCTGCTCGGACAGCCGCGCCTTTTCACCCTTGCCGCGGTCATGGTCGCGGTTCTCATCATCACGCGCCACCAGGAGAACATCACGCGCCTCCTCGCGGGGAGCGAGCGTAAGCTCGGCGGAAACGCCGCGCCGCACGTGAGGACGCGGGAGGAACCGAGCCGATGATCGCTATCGTCGGCGGGGGAAGTTGGGGCACGGCGCTCGCGATCCATCTGGCGCGCAGCGCGGGTGCCGTGCGTCTGTGGGCGCGCGAGCCCGAGGTCGTGGAGGGGATCCGGACGCGGCGGCGGAGCCCCTGGTATCTGTCCGACCTCGAGATCCCGTCCGGTGTCGACGCGACAACGGAGGTCGCCGAGGCGGTGAGGGGAGCGTCGCTCGTCGTCGTGGTCGTGCCGAGCGAGTTCTTCGCCGCGACGCTCAAGAGCGTGGGCCCGCTCTCCGACGCGGTGCCGATCGTCACAGCCACCAAGGGCTTCGACCCCGAGCGCCACCTGCGCATGAGCGAGGTCGTCGGCGAGCAGTTCCCGCACGCCCGCGTGGCGGCGCTCTCCGGGCCGACCTTCGCGCGCGAGGTGGCGCTCGGCCGGCCCACGGCGGCGGTGATCGCGTCGCGCGACGACGCGCTCGCCGGCGAGCTCCAGAAGAGGCTCGGTGCGCGCGAGTTCCGACTCTATGCGAACCGCGACGTCGTGGGCGTCGAGGCGGGCGGGGCGCTGAAGAACGTGATGGCGATCGCGACCGGCCTCGTCGACGGGCTCGGTCTCGGCGAGAACGCGCGCGCTGCGCTCATCACGCGGGGGCTCGCCGAGATGACGCGGCTCGCCGTGGCGCTCGGCGCGATGCCCGCGACCCTCGCGGGGCTCGCGGGCTTGGGCGACCTCGTCCTCACGTGCACCGGGAGTCTCTCGCGCAACCGCCAGCTCGGCATCGCGCTCACACGGGGCGAGACGGTCGCCGCCGTTGAGGACCGGACTCGCATGGTCGCCGAGGGGGTGCGGACGGTCACCTCGGCGCTCGCGCTCGCGCGTCGCCACGGCGTCAGCATGCCCATCTGCCAGGAGGTCGGCGCGGTACTCTTCGACGGCAAGGCACCGACCGACGCGCTCGCCTCGCTCCTCGAGCGTCCCCTGCGGCGCGAGGAGGAGCGGTAACGAAGCCCGAGCTCAGGAAGGACCCGGTCGTCGGCCGCTGGGTGATCATCGCCACCGAGCGCGCGAGGCGGCCTTCGGATTTCGTCGCCCAGCGGGTGCAGCCGGTCGGGACCGAGTGCGTCTTCTGCGAAGGCCACGAGGACAAGACCCCGCGCGAGATCCTCGCTGGTCGGAGCGAGGAGAGCCGCCCGAACGGGCCCGGCTGGTCGTACCGGGTCTTGCCCAACAAGTTCCCCGTGCTCTGGATCGAAGGGGAGCTCGAGCCGGCGGGCGAGGGGCTCTTCGACCGGATGAACGGTGTGGGCGCCCACGAGGTCGTGATCGAGACGCCGGTCCATTCGGCCTCGCTCGCGACGCTCCCCGTCGACGCCGTGGCGGACGTGCTCCTCGCGTTCCGCGAACGCATGCTCGACCTCAAGAAGGACCCACGCCTCGAGTACGTCCTGGTGTTCAAGAACCACGGCGAGGCCGCCGGCGCCTCGCTCGGGCACCCCCATTCGCAGCTGATCGCGACGCCGATCATTCCCGTCATGGTCGCCGAGGAGCTGGCGGGCGCGGCCCGCTACTACGAGCTGAAGGAGCGCTGCGTGTGGTGCGACATCCTGCGCCAGGAGCGGCGCGGCGGCCGGCGGGCGATCGTCGAAGCCGGCGGCTTCGTCGCGCTGGCGCCGTTCGCGCCGCGCTTCCCGTTCGAGACATGGATCCTGCCGGCGGTCCACCGGGCCGCCTTCGAGGAATCCGGCGCGGACGAGCTGCGGGGGCTCGCCGGACTTCTCGGTGACTTCTTGCGGCGGATGAACCGCGTGCTGGGCGATCCCCCGTTCAACTTCATGCTCCACACGGCGCCGCTCCGCGACAGCGAGCTCGAGTCCTTCCACTGGCACCTCGAGGTCATCCCGAAGCTCACCAGCGTGGCGGGGTTCGAATGGGGAAGCGGGTTCTTCATCAACCCGATGCCTCCCGAGGACGCCGCCGAGGCCCTGCGGGCTGACCAGAGTTGATCCGTGATACCATGTGGCGCTGTGGCGCGGGAATAGCTCACGCGGGAATAGCTCAGTGGTAGAGCACGACCTTGCCAAGGTCGGGGTCGCGGGTTCGAATCCCGTTTCCCGCTCCATCATTTAGTGTCTTTTCCCCGCGCTGACGTCGGGGCGGCGTAGCCAAGTGGCCAAGGCGGAGGTCTGCAAAACCTCTATTCAGCGGTTCGAATCCGCTCGCCGCCTCCAATCATTTCCAGTGCTCTCCACATTTCGGGGCATTGCATCTGGAGCGAGATCAGCGTAAGCCAAAATCGTGAACGCGCTGCACGGGGGCGTGGCGGAACGGGAAGACGCGAAGGTCTTAAAAGCCTTTGTCCGCGAGGACGTGCAGGTTCAAGTCCTGCCGCCCCTACCACTCGCTCCAGAGCAAGCAGGCGTCTACAGTTACCTCCTCGGCATGTACCTCGACGACGGCTACCTCTGCCACGCACCTACCGGGCTATAGAGTAGGGTTCCGGCGCTATGGCGCTGCGGTCGTCGTGACGTCCTACTTCAAGCGTTGGCCGACGCTCTTTCCCCAGCACGGCCCCGGGCGAAAGCACCTCCGCGACATCACACTCGAGCCGTGGCAGCGCGTGATTGTTGAGCGCCACCCTGAGGACTTCATCCGCGGCTGTATTGACTCGGACGGGTGCCGTCACCGTCGGATCGTCTGTGGTCGCAACTACCCGGCCTACTCATTCGTGAATCACTCCGCGCAGATCCTCAACTTGTTTGCCGAGGCCTGCGATCTCCTCGGGCTGCATCACCGCCGCAGCAACATGACGACGATCTCGATCGCGCGGCGGGCCGATGTCGCCCGGCTCGATGGCCTGATGGCTCGCGGGACCGCCTAACCAGGATCTCCCGTCAGCCGAGAGGGCCGGCCCGAGGACTTGTAGGTTCGAATCCTGTCGTCCCGATCACGAGCCTTCCGTCCCCCCGTGCTATCCTGCGAAGCGTGATGAGCTCTCCCGGCGCGATCGCGTTTCAGATCGGCCCTCTCGTGATCCGCTGGTACGGGATCCTGATGGCGACGGCGATCGTCGTCGGCCTCTGGCTCGGCCACCGTCAGGCCAAGCGCGAAGGCCTGCCGGCCGACGACATCATCAGCTGCGGCCAGTGGGCGATCCTCGCGGGCCTCGTGGGAGCCCGGCTCTACGAGGTCGCCTTCAACTGGGATTACTACGGGCGTTACCCGTGGAAGATCATCGCGGTCTGGGAGGGCGGCCTCGCGATCCACGGTGGGCTGATCCTGGGTCCCCTCGTGGGCGCGTGGCTCGCGTACCGCTGGAGGCTTCCGGTCCTGCGCGGCCTCGACGTCGCAGCCCCCTCCATCGCGCTCGGACAGGCGATCGGGCGTTGGGGGAACTTCTTCAACGAGGAGGCCTTCGGGCAGCCGACGGACCTGCTCTGGAAGCTCTACATCTCGCCCCCGCACCGCCCACTCGGCTTCGGCCAGTACGAGTTTTTCCACCCGACCTTCCTCTACGAGTCGCTCTGGGACCTCGTGGTGTTCGGGCTCCTCGTCGGCGTGCTCCGCGCGCGACTCGCCGGCCGCCCGGGCGCGCTCTTCTTCTCCTACGTCGGCCTCTACTCGGTCGGCCGCTTCGCGATCGAAGCGCTTCGGCTCGACAGCTTCTGGCTCGGCGCCTACCGCGTGCCGCAGCTCGCGAGCATGCTCGGCATCATCGTTGCCGTGGCGGGCATGGCCTGGGTGAGCCGTCGCGCCTCGTCGCTCGCCGCCAGCTAGTCCGGCGCTCATGCAGCTCGAGCGCGTCGGTCCCTATCTCTGGCGGATTCCCCGTGACGAGGGGCGCGGGATGCGCGTGCCCGGTCTGATCGTCGCCGACGAGCACCTGATCGCGTCCATCCGGAGCGACGCGTCGCTCGAGCAGCTGGCCAACGGTGCCACCCTCCCCGGGATCGTCAGGGCCGCGCTCGCGATGCCGGACATCCACCAGGGCTACGGGTTGCCCGTCGGCGGCGTCGTGGCGACCGATGCCGAGCACGGCGTGATCAGCCCCGGCGCGATCGGGTTCGACATCAACTGCGGCGTACGGCTCTTGAAGACCCCGCTCGACGCCGGCGACGTCGCGACCCGGATGGAGCGGCTGGTGGACGCGCTCTACGCTGCGATCCCGACGGGCGTCGGCTCCCGGGGCGCGTTGACGCTCGACGCGCGGATGCTCGATGAGGTCACCGCGCGCGGCGCGGCGTGGGCGGTAGAGCGCGGGTACGGCGTGCCGGACGACCTCGAGCGGATCGAGTCGGGCGGCGGCCTCGATGGGGCCGACCCGGGCAAGGTCTCGGAGCGCGCGCGTGAGCGTGGCCGGCGCCAGCTCGGCACTCTCGGCTCGGGGAACCATTTCCTCGAGGTGCAGGTGGTGGACGAGATCGACGACGCGCGCACCGCCGAAGCCCTCGGCATCCGCCTGGGGCAGGTGATGGTGATGATCCACACCGGGTCGCGCGGCCTCGGCCACCAAGTGTGCACCGACTACCTCGAGGTGGCGGGCAGGGCGCTCCGCCGCCACGGCATCAGCGTGCCCGACCGCCAGCTCGCGTGCGCCCCCGCCAACTCCGCGGAGGCGCGCGACTATCTCGGCGCCATGCGGGCGGCGGCGAATTTCGCGTTCGCCAACCGTCAGCTTCTGACCCACTGGGCGCGCGACGTCTTCGCGCGCGAGCTCGGCGCCGACGCGCGCGAGCTGGCGGTCGTCTACGACGTCGCGCACAACATCGCGAAGGTCGAGGAGCACGTCGTGGACGGCGCCGTCCGCCGCCTCATCGTGCACCGGAAGGGCGCCACGCGCGCGTTCCCGGGACAGCCGGTGATCGTGCCCGGCGACATGGGCCGCTATTCCTTTCTCCTGGTCGGGACGGAGGCGGCGATGCGCGAGACCTTCGGGTCCACCTGTCACGGCGCGGGACGGCTGCTCTCCCGCACCGCGGCGGTGAAGGCGGCGCGCGGACGTCGGATCGACAAGGAGCTGCGCGAGCGCGGCGTCGTCGCGCGCGCCACGGGCAAGGACGCGCTCGCCGAAGAGATGCCGGAGGCGTACAAGGACGTGAAGGACGTGGTGGACGTCGTCCACCGCTTCGGGATCTCCTTGCGCGTCGCGCGGCTCAGGCCGCTCGGCGTCATCAAAGGCTGAGTCGCCCGCGAGCGCCAAGGGGCGCGTCACGCACGTGGTAGACTAGGCCGATGTCCTGGGGACTCAAGAAGAAATTCCAGGGCCTCCTGGCCCAAGAGCAGGGCGCCGTTCGCAAGGACTGGGGAGGGAAGATCGCCTTCGCCCTCGTCTACCCGAACACCTACGCCGTCGGGATGTCGAACCTCGGCTTCCAGACGATCTATCGCCACCTGAACGCGCTTCCCGACGTGGTGTGTGAGCGGGTGTTCCTCCCCGATCCCGAGGACATCGAGGAGCTCCAGCGGACGGAGGGCGTGCCGATCTCACTCGAGTCGTTCCGGCCGCTCAGCGACTTCCACATGGTCGGCTTCTCCGTCACCTACGAGGGCGACTACGTCAACATGCTGCGACTGTTGGCGCTCGCCCGAATCCCGCTCCGCGCCGGCGACCGGCGGCCGCACGATCCCCTCGTCTTGATGGGCGGGGTGTGCGCCTTCTCCAATCCGGAGCCGGTCGCGCCGTTCATGGACCTCATCGTCGTGGGTGAGGGCGAGGAACTCGTCGGCGAGCTGATCGCGGCGTACCGGGACGGTTACGACGATCGCGACCGGCTCCTCGACACGCTCGCGACGCTCGAGGGTGTCTACGTGCCTTCGCGCTACGAGGTGAGCTACGCGCTCGACGGCACCGTGGGCGAGGTCCTGGCGCTGGACGCGGCGCCGGCGATCGTGACGAAGCGCCGCCTGCGCAACGTCGATGCCTTCGAGACCGTCGGTGGTGTGAAGACGCCGAACGCCGAGTACGGGCACATGGCGCTCCTGGAAGTCGGCAAGGGGTGCGGCCGTGGCTGCCGGTTCTGCCTGGAAGGCCAGGTCTACCGGCCGGTGAGGCACCGGAGCGTGGACGCCCTCCGCGAGACCGTGGCCCGCATGGCCGAGAGCGGCGAGAAGCGCGTTGGGCTCGTCGGCGCGTGCGTCTCGGACTACCCGTGGATCGGCGAGCTGCTGAAGATCGTCGAGGACAACGGGCTCGAGCTCTCGATCTCGTCCATCCGGGCCGACAGCCTCACGGACGACCTCGTCGCCGCGCTCGCCCGCGGCGGCCACCGCACCCTGACCATAGCCCCGGAGGCGGGCACGGAGCGTCTGCGCCGGGCCATCCGCAAGGCGATCACCGACGAGCAGATCCTGACCGCGTGCGACCTCGTCCGCGCCCACGGGATCCCGAACCTCAAGACCTACTTCATGATCGGCCAGCCGACAGAGACGCTCGCGGACGTGGAGGCGATCCCGCTGCTCGCCGAGCGGATGCTCGAGCGCCTGCGCGTGCTCGATCCGTCGGGGAAGCCGTTCGGCCGCTTGACGCTGTCGGTCTCGTCCTTCGTCCCGAAGCCCTGGACGCCCTTCCAGTGGGCGCCCTTCGACGGTGCCGAGTCGCTCCAGGCGAAGCTCGAGATCGTCAAGCGGGGCGCCCGGCGGTTCTCGAACGTCCGGGTGCTCCACGAGAACCCGCGCGAGGCGGCGCTCCAGGCGCTGCTCGCCCGCGGCGACCGGCGCGTCGCCGGCTTTCTCGAGCTGGCGGCAGCGTTCGACGGTGACTGGCGGCGCGCGCTGCGAGAGTGGGACGGCGACCCCGACTTCTGCACGACGCGGGCCCGCTCGACGGACGAGCGCCTGCCGTGGGACCACTTCGACGTTGGCGTGAAGAAGGCGGGACTGATTCGAGAGTGGGAGCGAGCGCGGGCCGAGGTCGCCGTCGGCGCCGGAGCGGTCTGATGCGGATCGACGACGCCTACGGTCGGCCGCTCCGGAACCTCCGCGTCTCGGTCACCGACCGATGCAACCTGCGCTGCCAGTACTGCATGCCCGAGGAGGACTACGTCTGGCTCCCGCGCGAGGAGATCCTCCACTTCGAAGAGATCAGCGCGCTCGCCGACGTCTTCATGGATCTCGGGGTGGACAAAATCCGTCTCACGGGCGGCGAGCCGCTCCTGCGACGCGACCTGCCGCGCCTCATCCGCCTCCTCGCCGCCAAGCCGCGCCTGCGCGACCTCGCGATCACGACCAACGGCGTGCTGCTCGCCGAGCTGGCGGGCGCGCTCAAGGAAGCGGGGCTCCACCGCGTGACGGTGAGCCTCGACACCCTGCGCGCCGATCGGTTCGCCGCGCTCACGCGTCGCCAGAATCACGCCCAGGTCCTGGAGGGCATCCAGGCGGTGACGCGCGCCGGCTTCACGGGGACGAAGCTCGACACGGTCGTCATTCGCGGGGTGAACGATGACGAACTCGTGGACCTCATCGAGTTCGGCAAGCGCGTCGCTGCCGAGGTCCGCTTCATCGAGTACATGGACGTCGGCGGTGCGACGCGCTGGTCGATGGACCAGGTCGTGAGCCGGAAGGCGATGCTCGAGATCCTCGAGTCGCGCTACGGCCGGATCGAGCCCGTGAGCGAGCAGACCACGGCGCCCGCCGAGCGCTACCGGCTGCGCGACGGGACCGTCTTCGGCATCATCTCGTCCACCACCGCTCCGTTCTGCGCGGAGTGCGACAGGAGCCGGCTCACCGCGGACGGCATGTGGTACCTCTGCCTCTACGCGCTCCAGGGGACGGATCTGCGGGCGCCGCTGCGCCGCGGTGCGAAGGGTGAAGAGCTCGCGGCGCTCATCACGGGCCCGTGGCAGAAGCGCTCCGACCGCGGCGCCGAGCAGCGCCTGGCGCTCCGCGAGCGCGCGCCGCTCGTCCAGGTTGCCCGTCTCAAGGAGGACCCGCACCTGGAGATGCACACCCGCGGCGGCTAGGGCCGCGAGGAGGGGGCCGTGAGCTCGCCCGAACCGACGAGGATCGACGTCCAGGAGCGTGGCGCCAACCAGCAGACCTCCGACCGGCGGCTCTACATGCAGCTCCAGGTCTTCGGCGGCTGCCTCGACCCGAAGCCTCTCGTCGGTGCGCTCGAGTCGAGACGGATCGAGGCTGCGCTCTATCAGGACGTCAACGACCCGCGCGGGATCGGTGTGCTCGCGATGAGCGAAGACCCGGCCTTCTTCGTCAACGGCCTTCGCGAGCTGTTCAACGCAGACCCCTTCGCCACGCTCGCGCTCAAGCCGGAGTTCTCGATGTTCGGCCGGACGTACTCGTCGGGCTTCGAGACGGATCTGGAGGACTGGCTCCTGCGCCGTCCCCGGCGCGCGGTCTTGAACCCGGCGTGGCCGTGGGGGATCTGGTACCCGCTGCGGCGGACGGGAGGGTTCGCGCGGCTCAGCGGGAAGGAGCAGGGCGAGGTGATCCGCGAGCACAGCGTGCTGGGCCGCGCCTACGGCGATGCCGATCTCGCCCACGACATCCGCCTCGCCTGCCACGGGCTCGACGTGCACGACAACGACTTCGTCATCGGCCTCGTCGGCCGCGACCTCCACCCGCTCTCCCACCTCGTCCAGGCCATGCGAAAGACGGCCCAGACCTCGCAGTACATCCAGACCCTGGGTCCGTTCTTCGTCGGCCACGCCCTCTGGCAGAGCCCGCTGGCCGGCCCCGCCGCGCGCTAGCCTCAAGGCACATCGCGCGCGATCCAGTCCAGATCCCGAACCCGTCGTCGAGCGCAGGCGTGTGTGGGGTGCGCGGGGATGATATAGTTTAACCGAGTTAAACCTGGAGGTTGATGTGGCGCGTCGCACGCGGGTGCTTGGATTCTCGGTTCCCCCGGCGCTGGCTCAGGAATATGAGCGCCTTGCCAAGCGGGAGGGCCGGAGCAAGAGCGAGCTCTTTCGCGAGATGATCGCAGCCTACAAGGCTCGGCGGGCCGAGGAGGAATTCTTCCGCCTTCAGCGCAGAATGGCTCGGCGGGCCAGGGCGAAAGGCATCTTCACCGAGCGACAGGTTGAGCGGCTGGTGTTCCAACACCGCTGATGCGAGCGGTCTTCGACACGAACGTCTTTGTCTCGGCGTTCGTCGTCCACGGCGGCAAGGCGGAGCGAGCGTTCCTGCTCGGGCAGCGCAGACGCGTCGACCTCTTCACCTCGGTCGCGATCCTGACAGAGACGGCGCGAACGCTGCGGGTGAAATTCGACCAGGACGAGGAGGACATCAAGCACGCCCTACGGCTCATCAGCCGGGCCTCGACCGTCGTGCGGCCACGACGTCGCGTGACAGTCCTTCACGACGACCCCGACAACCGGATTCTGGAGTGCGCCGCCGAGGCCGGGGCAGATGTCGTAGTCAGTGGCGACCGCCATCTGCTGAAGCTCCGGCGGTTCGAGGGCGCTTCGATCATTCGGCTGGCCGACTTTCTCCGGATGTTCCCGGAGGCCGGGGACGTGTGATCAGGGAAGGGGCGCGGGGAGGTCCGACTTGCCCATCAGGTAGAGATCGGCGCCGCGCGCGGCGGAGCGGCCCTCGGCGATCGCCCAGACGATCAACGACTGGCCGCGCTGCATGTCGCCGCAGGTGAAGACACCGGGGACGCTCGTCATCCAGCGGGCGTCACGCCAGACGTTGCCGCGCTCGGTGAGCTTCACGCCGAGCTCGGCCAGCATCCCCGGGCGCTCGGGGCCGAGGAAGCCCATCGCGAGGAGGACGAGGTCGCAGTCCAGGGTGAACTCGGTGCCGCGGATCGGCTTGAAGTCCAGCCGGCCGCCCTCGCGGACCATCTCGACCTGGCGGGCTTCGAGGGCGCGCACGTGCCCCTGCGCGTTCCCCAGGAAGCGCTCGGTGGAGACCGCGTAGACGCGCTCGCCGCCCTCCTCGTGAGCCCCCGAGACCCGGAAGATGTTCGGCCACTGAGGCCAGGGGTTGTCGGGCGCCCGCGTGTCCGGCGGCCGCGGGAGCAGCTCGAACTGGTGAACCGAGCGCGCGCCCTGGCGGTGGACGGTGCCGAGGCAGTCGGCGCCCGTATCGCCGCCGCCGATGATGACGACGCGCTTGCCCTGGGCCGTGATGAAGTCGGCGTCGGGGATCGCATCGCCCTCGCACCGCTTGTTCTGGAGCGTCAGGTAGTCCATCGCGAAGTGGATGCCTGCGAGCTCGCGCCCGGGCACGGGAAGGTCCCGGGGGTGGCACGCGCCGCCGGCCAGGACGATCGCGTCGAACTGATCCCGGAGCGCCTCGACGGGCACGCCGACACCGACGTGGGCGTTGGTCACGAAGACCACGCCTTCCTTCTCCATGAGCTGCAGGCGCCGGTCGAGGTAGCGCTTCTCCATCTTGAACTCGGGGATGCCGTAGCGCAGGAGCCCCCCGATCCGGTCGGCACGCTCGAAGACGGTCACCGAGTGGCCGGCGCGGTTGAGTTGCTGGGCGGCTGCGAGCCCCGCGGGCCCGGAGCCGATGACCGCGACCCTCTTTCCCGTGCGCACTGCCGGTGGCCGAGGGGCGACCCAGCCCTCGTCGAAGGCGCGCTCGACGATCGACAGCTCGATCGCCTTGATCGTGACCGGGTCGTCGTTGATCTCGAGCACGCACGAGCCCTCGCACGGCGCGGGGCAGAGACGGCCCGTCCACTCGGGGAAGTTGTTCGTCGCGTGCAGGCGGTCGATCGCGTCGCGCCAGTGGTCCTTGTACACGAGGTCGTTCCAGTCGGGGATGATGTTGCCGAGCGGGCAGCCCTGGTGGCAGAACGGGATGCCGCAGTCCATGCAGCGCGCCGCTTGCTTCTTCAGCTCGTCCTGGGGGAAGGGGAGATAGACCTCCTTCCAGTCGCGGAGCCGCTCCCCGACCGGACGCGTCGGCCACTTCTTGCGCTTGATTTCGAGGAAGCCGGTGACCTTACCCACTCGTCGCCCCGACGAGCTCGGCGAACGTCGGTTCGCGGCCCTCGGCCCGCGCGCGCGCTTCTGCGAGGAGGATGCGCCGGTAGTCCTTCGGCATCACCTTGACGAATCGGGGTTGCAGCTCGATCCAGTCGTCCAGGATCTTTCGCGCGTAGGTCGAGCCCGTCGAGGCGATGTGGCGCCGGATCAGGTCGCGCACCAGCTCGATGTCCTCGGCCCGGTCGAGCGGCTCGAGGTCCACCATGCCCAGGTTGCAGCGCCGCTTGAAGTCGCCGTCCACGTCCAGTACGAACGCGATGCCGCCCGACATCCCCGCCGCGAAGTTCCGGCCGGTCCGGCCGAGCACGACGACGCGCCCGCCCGTCATGTACTCACAGCCGTGGTCGCCGATGCCCTCGACGACCGCGTGGGCGCCGCTGTTTCTCACGCAGAACCGCTCGCCGGCGACGCCACGCACATAGGCCTCGCCGCTGGTGGCCCCGTAGAGGGCGACGTTGCCGATGATGATGTTCTCCTCGGGCGCGAACGTCGACGGGCGCGGGGGGAAGACGATCAGTCTGCCGCCCGAGAGCCCCTTGCCCCAGTAGTCGTTGGCGTCGCCCTCGAGCGTGAAGGTGATCCCCCGCGGCACGAAGGCGCCGAAGCTCTGGCCGGCGGAGCCGGTGAAGTGGATCCGGATCGTGTCGTCGGGTAGGCCCTCGCCGCCCCACCGCTTGGTGACGTGGTAGCCCAGGAGCGTACCTACCGTGCGGTGGACATTGTGGATGGGCAGGGAAAGCTCCACCGACTTCCGGTGCTCGATGGCCTCCGCGCACGCCGGGATGATCGTCGTGTGGTCGAGCGACTTCTCCAGCGCGTGATCCTGCCGCACCACGCAGTGCCGCGCGACCTCCGGCGGCATGTCCGGCCGGTAGAGGATCGTCGAGAGATCGAGGCCGCACGCCTTCCAGTGGTCGAGGGCCGGCTTGAAGTCGAGTTTGTCCACCCGGCCGATCATCTCGTCCATGGTCCGGAAGCCGAGCCTGGCCATGTGCTCCCGGACCTCCTGGGCCAGGAACCGGAAGAAGTTCACGACGTACTCGGGTTTGCCACTGAAGCGCTTCCGGAGCTCGGGATCCTGAGTGGCGACGCCCACCGGGCAGGTGTTGAGGTGGCACACCCGCATCATGATGCAGCCCAGCACCACGAGCGGTGCCGTCGAGAAGCCGTACTCCTCGGCGCCGAGCAGCGCCGCGATCACGACGTCGCGCCCGGTCTTCATCTGGCCATCCACCTGGACCACGATCCGGTCGCGCAGCTTGTTCAGCACGAGCACCTGCTGGGTCTCGGCCACGCCGAGCTCCCACGGGATGCCGCCGTGCTTGATCGAGGTGAGCGGCGACGCCCCGGTGCCGCCGTCGTGGCCCGAGATCAGCACCACGTCGGAGAAGGCCTTGGCGACGCCGGCCGCCACGGTGCCCACGCCGATCTCGGCCACGAGCTTCACGTGGACCCGCGCCTGGGGATTGGCGTTCTTGAGATCGTGGATGAGCTGCTTGATGTCCTCGATCGAGTAGATGTCGTGGTGCGGCGGCGGCGAGATGAGCTGCACGCCCGGCGTCGCGAAGCGGACCTTCGCGATCCACGGGTAGACTTTGGTGCCGGGGAGCTGGCCGCCCTCGCCGGGCTTGGCGCCCTGGGCCATCTTGATCTGCAGATCGGTCGCATTGACGAGATACTCGCTGGTCACCCCGAAGCGGCCGGAGGCCACCTGCTTCACGGCGCTCCGGCGCCAGTCCCCATTGGCATCCCGCCGGTAGCGGGCGGGGTCCTCGCCGCCCTCACCGGTGTTGGACCTGCCGCCGATCCGGTTCATCGCGATCGCGAGGGTCTCGTGGGCCTCCTGGCTGATCGAGCCGTACGACATGGCGCCGGTGGCGAAGCGCTTGAGGATCGACTCGACGGGCTCGACCTCCTCGATCGGGATCGGGGTCTCCCCGTACTCGAGCGCCATGAGCCCACGCAGGGTCGCCAGCTGGCGGCTCTGGTCATCGCAGAAGCGCGTGTAGTCCTTGAAGAGCGTGTAGCTGCCCGTGCGGGTCGAGTGCTGGAGCTTGGCGATCATCTCCGGATTGACCATGTGGTGCTCGCCGTCGCGCCGCCACTGGTACTCGCCGCCCCAGTCCAAGTCATGCGCGCCGACGGGCCGCTCGGGGAAGGCGCGCTCGTGCCGCTGGCGCCCCTCCTCGGCGATCAGGTCGATGCCGATGCCCGACACGCGGGAGGCGGTCCCGGTGAAGTAGCGATCCACGAGGTCCCGGTTCAGGCCGACGGCCTCGAAGATCTGGGCGCCGCAGTAGCTCTGCAGCGTCGAGATCCCCATCTTGGCCATGACCTTGAGGATCCCCTTGTTCAGCGCCTTGACGTAGCTCTTCAGCGCCTTCGTGTGGTCGCTCCCGGTGAGGATCCCCTGGCGGATCATGTCGTCGAGCGTCTCAAAGGCCACCCACGGGTTCACGGCGCCCGCGCCGTAGCCGATGAGCAGGCACATGTGGTGGACCTCGCGCGCGTCACCCGTCTCCACGACGAGACCGCAGCGCGTGCGCTCGCCGCGCCGCACGAGGTGGTGGTGGACCGCGGCGGTCGCCAGGAGGCTCGGGATCGCCGCCCGGTCGCGACCGATCCCGCGATCGGACAGGATGATGACGTTGTACCCGTCGGCGATCGCCTGACTCGCCCGCTGCTGGAGGTTCTCGAGCGCCCGCTCGAGCCCGGTCGCACCCTCGGCAAAGGGCCAGAGCATCGGCAGCGTGAGTGACTTGAAGCCGAGCGCGCCGACGTGCGTGAGCTTGGCGAGCTCATCGTTCGAGAGCACCGGATCCTTGAGGACGATCTGGCGGCACGACTCGGGCTCGGGCTTGAGGAGATTCCGCTCCGGCCCGACCGTCGACTCCATCGCGGTGACCAGCTCCTCGCGGATCTGGTCGAGCGGTGGGTTCGTGACCTGGGCGAAGAGCTGCTTGAAGTAGTCGTAGAGCGGCCGGGGGCGGTTTGACAGGACGGCCAGTGACGTGTCGGTCCCCATGGAGCCCACGGGCTCTTCGCCGTTCTTGGCCATCGGCAACAGGAGAATTCGCAGGTCCTCGTGCGTGTACCCGAAGGCGATCTGGCGCTGGAGCACCGTGTCGTGGTCGGGCGCGGGGACCGGCTGCGCCGGCAGGTTCTCGAGGAGCACCTGGTGGTCGCGGAGCCAGTCGGCGTACGGGTGCTCGGCCGCGAGCTGAGCCTTGATCTCCTCGTCGTCGATGATTCGCCCCTTCCCGGTGTCCACGAGGAAGATGCGCCCGGGGTGCAGGCGCTCCTTGACCAGAATATTTCCCGGTGGAACGTCGAGCACGCCGACCTCGGACGCCATGATGACCATGTCGTCCTTGGTGACGTAGTATCGCGAGGGGCGGAGCCCGTTGCGGTCCAGCACGGCGCCGATCACGGTGCCGTCGGTGAAGGCGATCGACGCCGGTCCGTCCCACGGCTCCATCAGTGAGGCGTGGTACTCGTAGAACGCCCGCCGCTCGGGGCTCATCGACTCGTGGTTCTGCCACGGCTCCGGGATCATCATGAGGATCGCGTGCGGCAGCGATCGGCCGTTCATGACCAGGAACTCGAGCACGTTGTCGAACGTGGCCGAGTCCGACAGCCCCTCGCGCGTCACGGGCAGGACCTTCTTGAGGTCGTCGCCGAGGAGGTCCGAGCGGCAGAGCGCCTCGCGGGCGCGCATCCAGTTGATGTTGCCGCGGAGCGTGTTGATCTCACCGTTGTGGGCGATGTAGCGGTACGGGTGCGCGAGCGGCCAGGACGGGAACGTGTTGGTGCTGAACCGCTGGTGCACGAGCGCGAGCGCGGACTCGACGTCCGGGTCGGCCAGATCCGGATACATCGTCACGATCTGGTCCGCGCTGAGCATCCCCTTGTAGATGAGCGTGTTCGAGCTGAGGCTCGGGATGTACGCGAACTTGTTCTCCGGGATGTCGAGCGCCGCCACGGCCTTCTCGAAGAGCTTGCGGATCACGTAGAGCTTGCGCTCGAAACGGGCGTGATCGTGCACTCCCGGTCCGCGCCCGATGAACACCTGCTGGATGTTCGGCTCGACCGAGAGTGCCGTGGCGCCGAGCAGGTGATCGTCGGTGGGGACGTCGCGCCAGCCGAGCATCCGCGCGCCCTCCTCCTCGACGATCGAGTGGAGGAGCGCCCGCACCTTATCGCGCTGCTCTGGGTCCCGCGGGAGGAACACGAGACCGCAGCCGTACTCCTTGGGCCCGGGCAGGGGGATGGAAAGCCGGTCACACTCCCGGCGGAGGAACTTGTCCGGCGTCTGGAGCAGGATACCGGCGCCGTCGCCCGTGTTCGGCTCGCAGCCGCACGCGCCCCGGTGGAGCAGGTTGATGAGGACCTGCAGCGCCTGGCGGACGATCGTGTGCGACTTCTTGCCCTTGATGTTGACGACGAAGCCGACGCCGCAGGCGTCGTGCTCGTGGCGCGGGTCGTAGAGGCCCTGGGCGGCCGGCTGGCCGGGCGCCGTTGCCTGAGACGCGTGGCTCCGTTCTCCCCTCATGCTCCATCCCCTTTGTGAACAGTTGCACGATAGTACGCGTATCGGGATTATTAGTCATCCCCAAAAAGTTCGATGACCGGTATGCGTATTCCTTATAGTATGATCGGCCCGTGCACCTGGAAACCCTGCGCCTCTATTGCGACGTCGTCCGGCTCCGCTCGTTCTCCCGCGGGGCCGAGCAGAACTTCGTCTCGCAGTCGGCCGCGAGTCAGGCGGTCCAGCAGCTCGAGACCGAGCTCGGCGTGGCCCTGATCGACCGCACCAGGCGTCCGTTCGTCGTCACGCCCCAGGGCCAGGCCTTCTACGAGGCGTGCCGCGCCATCCGCGAGTCGTGGGAGAAGGCCAAGGCGGAGGTGGCGGCCGTCAAGGCGCGTGTCGATGGCACGGTCCGGGTGGCCGCGATCTACTCCGTCGGGCTCCACGACGTGAGCCGGCACATGCAGCGCTTCATGTCCCTCTACCCGGAGGCGCGGGTGCAGCTCGAGTGCCTGCACCCCCACAAGGTCGTCGAGGCGGTCCTCGAGGGCGAGGCGGACGTCGGGATCATGTCCTACCCGCCGACGAACCGCGCCCTCTCGATCGTCCCGCTGCGGGCCGAGCCCATGGCGTTCGTCTGCCACCCGAACCACCGACTGGCGCGCCGCCGGCTCGTGCGGCCGGCGGACCTCAATGGCGAGACGTTCATCGCCTTCGACCCGGGGCTCACGATCCGCAAGGCGATCGACCGCGCGCTGCGCCAACACAACGTCAAGGTCAACACGGTCATGGAGTTCGACAACATCGAGACGATCAAGCAGGCGATCATGATTGCGGCCGGCGTGTCGATCCTGCCCCGGCACACCGTCCAGAAGGAAGTCGGGATCCGGACGCTGAGCGCCGTCACGCTGGCGATTCCCGACCTGGTCAGGCCCGTGGGGATCATCCACCGGCGGCAGACGCCGCTCACGCCGACGGTGAGCCGGTTCATCGAGCTCCTGCGCGAGACGACCGAGGAGCCCGCCCGCGCGGGCTCCCGCGCCTAGTACCTCGGAGGGGGGCTTTGCCCCCCTCACCAACTCCCCCATTGGGGGAGGCGCCGGCGAAGCCGGCGCTCGAAGTCGCTTATTGCGACACCCGCCTAGGGCGGGACTCTCCGCGGGAAGGGGAGTAGGATTGAGGCGAGGCCCGGTCCAGGAAAGAAGGGGGTAGAGCCATGGGTGAGTTCGAGGACGAATACTCTGCGGCGCTCGAAGGCGAAGTCCGTGAGACCCGGGGCGCGCTGTTGAACGACACGATCGGCGTGCTCGGTCCCGCCGATCCGATCTGCCTGCCCGAGACGGCGACTGTCCACGAGGCGGTCGACACGATGCTCGGCCGACGCCAGTACGGCGTGCTGATCACGGACGCCGGGGGACGGCTCACGGGCATCTTCACGGAGCGTGATGTGCTCACGCGCGTGGTCGGCAAAGGTCTCGACGCCCGCAAGACGCTGCTCGGCCAGGTGATGACGCACAACCCCGAGGCGCTGAGCGCGCGGGACCGCGTGGCGTACGCCGTGCACTCGATGAGCGTCGCCGGCTACCGCACGGTGCCGCTCGTGGACGCGGAGAAGCGGCCGATCGGCGTGGTGACCGTGAGCGACGTGATCCGCTGGCTGGCCAACCTCTTTCCGGAAACCGTCCTGAACCTCCCGCCCGGCGACAGGCTCAAGAAGCCGAGCGAGATCGACGCGGGGTAGGTCACAACCCTTGCCCGTCGGAATGGCGTCCGATAAAATAGGAGTGGTCCGCCCGACTTGGAGCGCGCTGACCGCAGTCAGGCGACCTCAGCATCGATTCCCGAAGCCCGGACGTCTCTGGTCTGGACGTGTGCGCGAAACCGAGCGAGGAGAAGCGCGTCGATGAGTGGAACCGACGCCCCCGCCAAGGGCAAGTCGCTGAAGGAGCTGGATCGGGCCGTGATCCGGTTCGCCGGGGACTCCGGCGACGGCATGCAGCTCACGGGCGAGCAGTTCACGACCGAGTCGGCGTGGGCCGGCAATGACATCGCGACCCTGCCGAACTTCCCCGCCGAGATCCGCGCCCCGGCCGGCACCCTCTTTGGCGTCTCGAGCTTCCAGCTCCAGTTCGGGAGCCAGCGCGTCTACACGCCCGGCGACCGCCTGGATTGCCTCGTGGCGATGAATCCGGCCGCGCTCAAGGTACACCTTTGCGACCTGAAGACCGGCGGGCTGCTCGTCGTCAACACCGCGGCCTTCGACAGGCGCAACCTCGACAAGGCAGGCTACGCCGCAAACCCGCTCGACGAGCCGGCGTTGGCCGAGCGCTACCGACTCCACAAGGTGGACATGACGGGGCTGACCTACGAAGCGATCAAGGACCTGCCGCTCGGCGCCAAGGAGAAGGACCGCACCAAGAATTTCTTCGCGCTCGGCCTGGTCTCGTGGATCTACACGCGGCCGCTCGAGCCCACGCTCGAGTGGGTCAAGAGGCGGTTCGCAAAGAACCCGTCCATCGCCGAGGCGAACACGCGCGTGCTCAAGGCGGGCCACGCCTATGGCGAGACCGCCGAGATCTTCGCCGAGCACTACACGGTCGAGGCAGCGGAGATGGCGCCGGGGCTCTACCGGGCGATGACCGGCAATCGCGCGCTCGCGTGGGGGATCCTGGCGGCCGCCCAGCGCTCGAAGCTCCCCGTGGTATACGGCGCGTATCCGATCACGCCGGCAAGCGACATCCTGCACGAGCTCGCGTTGCACAAGCGGTTCCGGGTGCGCACGATCCAGGCCGAGGACGAGATCGCCGCGGCCACCGCCGCCATCGGCGCCGCGTTCGGCGGAGCGATCGGCGTCACCGCCTCGAGCGGCCCCGGCATCGCGCTCAAGGGCGAGGCCATCGGGCTCGCGGTGACGGCCGAGCTGCCGCTCGTGATCTTCGACATTCAGCGCGGCGGGCCATCGACGGGGCTGCCGACGAAGACCGAGCAGGCGGACCTGATGCAGGCGATGTACGGGCGCAACAGCGAAT